>Ga0210407_10000010_pt1 | contig 292286 bp, 243 predicted proteins | sample IncBWC27MmetaG_FD_150860 | JGI IMG/M metagenome (GOLD analysis project Ga0210407, IMG submission 150860) | Forest soil microbial communities from Barre Woods Harvard Forest LTER site, Petersham, Massachusetts, United States - Inc-BW-C-27-M | ecosystem: Environmental > Terrestrial > Soil >... | reverse complement strand
CATGCCCCATTTGTAGGCCAGGTCTTTCGTGAAAATAATCACGCCTCCCTTGCTTGCACTGTAGCCGATGGCGGAGAAACTTGGTGGTGAACCGCGCAGGCCGGCAACGGAAGCGATGTTGATAATCTTTCCGCGGCGCTGCGCGATCATGACCTTGCCCACGGCCTGTGAAAAAAGAAATGTTCCGGTCAAGTTGGTTTCGATCACTTTGGTCCACTGCTCGAGTGTCATTGCCTCCACAGGCGCGCCCCAGGAAGTGCCCGCATTGTTGATGAGAATGTCGATGCGCCCAAAGTGCTCGACCGTGGTGTCGGCCACCGCTTGAATGCTGGCGGGATCTTTCACATCACAGCCAAGTGCAAGAACCTCGCCGCCGAGCTTTTCCAGTTCTCCTGCCGCCTCCAAGCAGCGCTCTTTCTTTCGCGCGCAGAGAACCAGATTCGCGCCCATTTCGGCCAAGCCTTCCGCCATTTGCCGGCCCAGCCCAATGGATCCCCCGGTAACGATGGCTGCGCGTCCTGAAAGGTCAAAGAGTTTCTTAACGTTCACCGGGGAATCCTCGACTGGGTTGCCGCGAAGTTTTTCAATCGTCGTCCCTGACCTTGTCGTCGGCATCGAACGGCCGCAGGTACTGATTGGGATGGAACTCTACGAAGGCCGGGGCGACGGGAACAATCCCTCCGCCGGGAGCCGCAAAAATATTGAAGCCGGGACCGACCGCTTCCGCCGCATTGTTGAGCTCCGTTACCTCCAGGGGGCCCCATCGGCCGGTGTCCAGCCGGTTTAGAAGCGCTTTCACCGCGGCGATCGTTTCCGCCGGAGTAAAAGCGCAATGGCCGGCGCGCGAAATAAACCTGCGGCGCAGAAATCGTTCGTTGCCTTCTTCGCCGACAACGTCCCGGTATGCGCTTTCATTCTGCACGACCACCAAACCGTCGCCGGTGGTATGTAGGGTCAGAACCGGGATGTGAATTTCGCCGTTGTAGGTGATGTTTTCCTTCAGGTAGTTCGGGGCCTGACGATCCGCGCTGATCCGCGCAGTTTCATTCAGCACCTTGAGATCGGCATCGATATCCAGCCCTGCCTGCGCATAAAGTGCACGGACTTCGGCGGCATCCGCGGAATGTTCGAACTGGCGGCGGTAATCCACGCCCGTATTCCAGGAAGGGTTGCCCTGGGCGCGGAACTCGAGTTCCGCGCGAAACGCAAACGCGAATGGAAAGTCCACCTTGGAAGCCCAGAGGAATTGGTTCATTTGCTGATCGGCGAAATCCCTAGGGCTTGGTTCCGGCGAAAGAGGTGTAAACCAGCCCGGCGTATCGCCGAGCGCAGCAACAAGTGATAGGCGCGCTCTGCCTTGCGCTGTACCCGCGGCAGTTGCCAGCAGTCCCTCCGCGAGTTTCAGGTTACCAACGGGATCGGTGATATGTACAAGCTGCAAGCCGGAGCCCGGCGCGAGCAGGTTCTTGAATGCGAAGGCCGAATCCAGCGCCGTATTCCACGTGGCAATCCCCCCGGAGAGAACGCCACACATCGGGAGCGCCGCGTCAAAGCGATCCGGATAGCGTTGAATCAAGCCCGCAGTGATCATGCCGCCGAGGGAATGTCCCCAGGCGATGGTGTGTTTTGGCGTTCCCACCGTTTGCGAGAAAATGTCAAGCACAGCGATCTGGTCGGGCAGTGCCTGCTGGATAGCCCAGCCGGTGGTCGCATAAGAAGAGCCTGCGAGAGCGAATCCATTTGAGAGCATGAAAAAGCGCGTGACGGGATCGGTGATGGCGAAATCCTGAGCGGGGTTTGGATCACCGGGAACCACGTATCCGTGACTGTAGAGGAAAAGCGTTCCGTTCCAGTGCTCAGGGACCTCGATAAGATAGGCGGCGCCGTCGGGCAAGCTTCCCATGTAGGCGACGACGCCAGGTTGCGCCGAAGCGCGCCCGGGAATTGCCAGGACAACCGCAACGATTGCTAAAGAGAAAAGAAGATACTTCACACAGTGCCGCATGGTGTTTCTCCCTTACCTGATTTTGGCCTGGTCGTTGGCGCGGGACGCCCACCTGTGCGATGGAACGCTATCGACCAGCATAAAAAACCAATTCCCTTCCCGGCCGGGACACGCCAGGACTTTTGAACCCGCTTCAGAACGTCAACCGCACCCCCAGCTGAATTTGGCGCTTCGGAAAGGCCGACGTGAACGCAAGTGGCGTGCTCGGCGTAATCGTCGTGAAGTTGGGCACGATGCCATGGACATTGAACGTGGTGTGCCCGCCTCCACCGAGGGCTGCGGGAAGTCCGAACACCGGGCCCACCTCGTTGTTCACGCTGGCGTAGTTCGTGTGATTGGCTAGGTTAAATCCTTCCGCCGTTAAAACGAGATTCGCCTTTTCGCCCACTTTGTGCCGCCAGCTCAACCGCATGTCGAAATCGTAGTAGTCCGGGCCGAGGCCGCTGTCGCGCGGAGCCCCAAAGGGACGTTCGTTGGTAATGTGATTATTCCCATTGATCGCGCCTCCAGCCAGGAGATTGAACGGCAATCCGCTGTGGTACGTGAAAATCGGGCTGAGCTGGAATCCCGAAAGGATAGCCTGCTTCCACGGGCTGTCGAACACCCCGGCAATCACCACCTTGTGCCGTTGGTCAAATTCGGAAAGACCGCGATCCATCGAGAGGTTGGTGGGGTCTTGCGGTCCATAGTCTGTGTTGAAGTCGGTGGAAGTGTCGAAGCCTTTGCTGAAGGTGTAATTGCCAAAGAGCGTGAAGCGGTTATTGAACCGCTCTTTGACTTCCAGGATGAATGCCTCGTAGAGCGCAGAGGCCGCGGACGTGTATTGATTGTTCTGGACGATCAGGGGATTCACAAAGCAAGCGAACCCCTTGCTCGGAGCGCAAGGCAGGCCTTCGGCCCCGCCGAGCGGGTCGGTGAGCGGACTCAGATTCCAGTTCTTGTAGGTATAGGTTCCCCCGTTGGCGAGCGGAATCGTGCTGGTCGGGGTTGTGGGCAGAAGATTCGTGTCGATGGCCACCGGAAGTCGCAGCGTGTGCGTATAGATTCCGCTGACAGAAACAGAAAGCCCCGGAATAATCTCGCGCTCAATTCCGATCGATGCCTGTTGCGAATAAGGAGGTTTATAGTTCGGTGGGTTGCTGAAGAGCACCGTCAGCGGCGAAAGCTGGCCGCTGTTCTGTACGAAGATGCCGAAAGGAGCCACCGACGCGGGCGTGATGCATGCGCTATTTGGCGCGGTCGGCTTCGTGCACTGGATTAAACCCTGGTTGAACAGCCCGGTAAAGACTTTACCGGCTGGCTGCAGGAACGGCAGTAAGCTGAAGCCGGGATCAATGTAAATGGAAATGTACCGATTGCAGGGGCTGCTGCCCGTCCCTGGCACGATCACTCCTGGAGGTCCGAACGCCGTCACTCCCACGCCGCAAGTGTTCACCGCATTGTTCACCTGATCTGGAACTTGAGCCTTGTTGTTCTGGTTCTCCACTGTGGATTTATTCGCGTTCAGGACTCCCAGACTGAGGTCCACTTGGGGAATCTGGGCATCAATTGGCCCGTAAAAAATTCCGTAACCGCCACGAATGACCGTTTTGTGATCCTTGAATGGGTCCCACGCGAACGATATGCGCGGAGACACGTCGCCGTAATACGTGTTTAGTGGCTTGAACTGGCTGTCGATCTCGTACCGGACACCGTAAGTCAGCTTGAAGGTTGACGTAATGTTCCAAGCGTCCTGCAAGAAAAGGCCCGTCAATGGCCGCGTGTATGCCGGATAGTCGGCATTGCCAAAACCCTGCTGGTACACCTGAGGCGCGCTCAACGAGGCTGCCTGCAACGAGTTGATGTTCGCTCCCTGGGTCGCGAGTCCGCAAGGATTCGGGTTTCCGGGCAGGAAACACAAGCTAACCGCGGCGCCGGGCAGCGGGCCAAACACGAATCGTCCGGGGAAAAACGTGTGTGATTCGGAGTGATTTCCGCGCAGAAGTACGTCGCCACCGAACTTGATGGTGTGGTGGCCGCGTACGAGCGACACGTTGTCGGCAAATTCGTAGCGCCGAAGGATCGTGAAGTTGGGCAGAAAGATGTTCGTCCCCAGATTATTGGCGAACCCCAGGATTTGCAGGCCAGCTTGCCCCGGCTCATTGGGGATCACGTTGAAGCTGTTGTAGTCGTACTGTACGCGGAGCTCATTCCCAGTGTTGGAGTTGAACTCGTGGTACCAGCTAGCTTGGGCGTTATTGTCATAGTTGTGGATCGAACTTCCCGCCGAAAAACCGGTGAGTGACTGCACGTCGGGGTTTTCCTCCAGGTCATGCCCGTACCGGTAACCAAAGCTCAGCTGGTTGCTGTCGTCGATGCGGTGATCGAGGCGAGCAGAAAACAGGTACTGGCGCGTGCTGTAGTTAAACAACCCTCCGTTGGTCTCCAACTGATTGATCAGATAGCTGTTGATCGCGTTTTGTGATGTCCCCGGCGTGCCGGTGACCGGGCTCACCGTTAACGCGTTCTGGAGCGCTCCCGCACAGAACTGCGCCGGCAGAAAAACGATGGGCGGATTGGAGGGGTTGCCGAAGCACGGGACCTTCGGGTTTCCGGGGAGGCTCGCTAAAGCGCTGACCACCGACTGTTGTGCAAACCTTGGATCAGTACTCTGGAAATTGACTGGCGCGCTCGCGGATGGCCCCTGGAATATGGAACTTTGCGTCAGCAAGGGCACCGCGTTCTCCGAGTCTTGTCGAAGGCCCTCAAAGGCCCCGTACAAAAACGTCTTGTCTTTCCTGATGGGACCACCCAACGAGCCGCCAAATTGTTGCCGCGACAAGGAGTTCTTGATTGGCCGACCTTGCTCGGTGAACGAGAACGGACCCCCTGGCTGCAGCGCCTGGCTGAACGCGAAGGGATCGCGCGCATCCATGCCGTCGTTTCGGAAATAGCTGAACAGCGAGCCATGCAAATCGTTTGTCCCCGACTTGGTGACGATGTTGATGGAAGCGCCGCTGGCACCGCCCAAGTCTGCCCCGTAATTGCTGCGGTTTACCTGGAATTCCTGAACGGCATCTTGGCTCACCGTAAGCCGTACGCCCCCCGAGTCGCCCGAGGCTTCACCGCCGTCAACGGTAATGCTGTTCCCCCGTCCATTGCTGCCATAAAACGAGAGCCCGCTTTGCGGAGTCTGCTTCACTCGAAAGTCCTGGTCGTCCGCCAGCCGCGTGGAATCAGACACGCCTGGCAGCAAGAGCGTAAACGTGAGGTAGTCGCGGCGATCGATGGGAAGATCCACGATGTAGTTCTGCGTTAACGTATTGGCTTGGCTGCCTCTTTGCGTCTCCACCACCGGCGACTCGCTCGTCACCACGATTTGTGATGTGCCCGCCGCCACCCGCAGGTGAAAGTCCAGGATCAACGTCTGTCCAACGTTGAGCACCACATTTTTATGGGTCTCGGTCTGAAAACCGGTTACCTGCACGGTTACGGTGTAAGCGGACGGCGGCAGCCCCGCCACCTCATAAAGGCCGTCGCTCTCCGTCACTACGCTCCGGCGTATCCCTTTCTCGGGATCGGTTACTTCCACCGTGGCTTTGGGAACTGTTCCCCCGGCGGGATCCGTCACCGTGCCTCTGATCTCACCCGATGTGCCGATACCCTGGGCATGAGCCACAGGATTCGCCGGAAACGACCACGCTATTAACACGAAAGCGCCAGCCAGCAAGGTTGACCTCATAGATCCTCCTGGTATATCGAGCACATTACGGAGTTTTCTCTAGATTGGCCCAAGTTAAGCTCTGCTCCCTACGACCAGTCCATGGCTGAGACGGCCACAACCGGTGTAACCGAACCTGCTGCCGGATTATTCCGGGCTCGTCAATTCGCATTAAGGCGCTACACGAGACCTTACGGCACCCCTCAGGAACTTAAGGACTCAATACCCCTCGACGGATGCATCCAAAATTATGATAGTGCGTATCACATAATATTTACTAACGTCAAGACGATTCAGCAATTCAGCACCGAATGGGCGTGAGCCTGCCACAACGTTGCTGCATTGGGGGTGGATTATGCTGCGCACGCGCGTCGCAGTTGCTTCTTGGCGGGCGTTGGGTTTGAGGATTGTTTAATGGGGAACCAACACCATCCGGCCATGAACTTGCCCGCGCCTAAGTTGCTCAAGAACTTCGTTCACTTGCGCCAGAGGACGTGTCGCAACCTCGCAGCGAACCTTCCCCGCTGCCGCCATTGCCAGCAGTTCGCGCATATCCTGGCGTGTGCCGACGGAGGAAGCCTTGATACGTATCTCCGCTGCTGCCATCAGAATGGGCGGGAAGCATAAGGATTCAGAAGGCAAGCCGACGACGAGCAGAATCCCGCTGGGTCTTACCGAGGGGAATGCCGCGTCATACGCTGCTTTCGCGGCGGAACTCACTAGCGCGGCGTGGACTCCTCCCCTGCGCCGCAGTTCCTTGACGACATTTACGGTTGCTGCGTTCAGCGTGACGGATGCACCCAGGCCTCTCGCATGTTCGAGTTTCTCTTCGGACACGTCTATGGCACTGACGGCCGCTCCCAGTCCCTGCCCGATTTGTATGGCCAGGTGGCCCAAGCCGCCCACGCCGAAGACCGCCAACCTTTGGCCCGGCTGGATTTTGGCGTGTTTCAGGGCGCGATAGACAGTGACCCCAGCACAGAAAAGTGGCGCCGCCTCGATGCAGGAAAGTCCGTCGGGAATCTTCAGGGCATGACTCGCGGGAGCCTTTGCGAATTCAGCGTATCCGCCATCCACGGTCACGCCCGTGATTTGTTGTTTAGCACAGAGGTTCTCATTCCCCTCCAGGCAGAACTCACATTCCCCACAGGTCCAGTGCACCCACGGAACGCCAACGCGGTCTCCGAGTTCCAAATGATTGACGGATGCCCCCTTTTCTACAACGCGACCAGCGATCTCGTGCCCGAGGATCAACGGTTTTTTGGTGATGGGAACGATCTGCGGCCAATCGCCATCGGCCACGTGCAAATCTGAATGGCAGACCCCACAAGCTTGCACTTCGATCAGCACTTCATGGGCGTCGGGCTTGGGCCGAACGACCTCTTCGATGGTCAGTTGCTCTTTGAATTCGTGCAGGATGGCGGCCTTCATCGCGTCCACCTCGATAAAGTTGGGATGAGTAACTCAGATCTCAGCGGATGGATCAAGGACTTCAGCGCCTCTGAGACAGATTAGATGTCTCGCTATGGTTTGGCTCCGCGCAAGAAGAATTCGACTGCATTTCTTACCCGCTCGGTGAGTTTGTGAGGTCCGGTTAGATCCACGGCCCACTGGCGCACGACGGTATTGAAAAGCCCTTCCATAAATTCGGCAAGGTGAACGACCGGAAAGTCACAGGTAATCTCCCCGTTTTTTTGTCCTTCCACGATGATTTCACGGAGCAGGCTAACTGTCGCGGCTTCCGCCCCTCTCAGTTCCGGCGAGCGAACCGGGTCCATCGCGCCGGCCAGAATTACAGCCTGCCAAAGGGGCCGCCCCACTTCGGTCACATTTCCCAGGGTTTCGTAAAATCGGCGCAATCGTTGTTCCGTTGTTGCCTTGATGGATAGCTCGGCCTTCAGGCTTTCGGCTTGTCGCGCAAACGCGCGGCGTCCCACTTCGCGCAATACCGCGTCTTTGCTGGGGAAATAACGGAAGAATGTGGGCTGGCTGATTTCCAGAGTATGAACAATGTCATCGATACGTGTGTTTTCGTAGCCGCGCTGGCGAAAAAGATGCAGTGCGGTTTCGACGATCTGCTGGCGAAGGCGCGCTTTCTTACGTTCACGAAGTCCAGATTTTGGTTCCTTCCCCGGGGTGGAATGCTTGCGCCGTTTTTTTATACCCTCGCTGTCGTTGACGCTCACAGCTCCGGTCGACCTTGTCGTGGCAATCTTTACGCGGCGCATAATGCGTTTCCTCCGGAATGATGCGCCGCCGGTGGCGCGCGGCCTACATTTCGATAGTCACGCTAACATTATAGTGACTAACGCCAAGTTGCAAGCCTCACGCTAAAGAGAGTTTTGTACGCTACAAAAAATGCCTACAACCGGCACGCGAAAATTTATTGGCGCGCTTGGAGTCGCGCATCATGACGCCTACGAGACCCATATCGAGCCGATTCTCCCCCTCCTTATGAGTTTCCGTCCACTATGCGATCCACGACTATCAGCGGATTCACCGGCGCGATGGCGCTTTCCGCTGGGATATTTTTTACGACGCGGAAATTCCGGGTGTGTACGTGGAGAATTTTCTCGTGGATTCGTTGGCTGAGCACGTGCGGCAACATGATCGCTTCACCGTTGCCGATCGTGAATGTGAAGCATAAGCAAAGGTGTCGCGCCGGGGACATCCGCGCTAGCTCTTTGAAATTCGATGCGTCGACAAGGGATTCTCACTCAACTGGTAGTCTCCAAATTCCTCGGTCCGCATATCGTCGTCGCTGACGCCCGAGGAACGGAGCAAGTCGGTCATCGCCGTGACCATTCCCGACGGGCCTGCGATATAGAAGACAGGTTTGTTGAGTCCGGCTAAGCGACGAGAGAGCATTTCACGATCGATCTGACCTTTCTCATAGTGCCAGGCCGGATTCGTGAGCCGGGTAATTGTTGGGATGAGCGTAAAGCAGGGATTTCGCACCGCTAAGGCTTGCAATTCTTCCAGAAACGCCGCGTCTTCCGTCTTTCGGTTCGAATACAATAAATATAGCCGGTGCGGCAGCCGTTCTTGTGTTGCCCAATCGAGGATGCTGTGCACCGGCGTAATTCCAATGCCACCTGCGAGAAAAACCGCCGGTCTGCCAAAGTCCTTATGCAATGTAAACGATCCTCTCGGCCGGCTCACTTTGAACTTGGTCCCAAGGGCTGCGGCCTTCAAAGCAGTCTTGAAGCCAGTCTCACGCATGCGCAGCGCGATCATGACCAAGCCTGTGTCATTGGGGGAGTTTGCGAGAGAAAAGGTCCGCGAATTGTCGCTTTCGTCTCCAATGGATGGGTGCAGGAAAGCAAAGTCGGCGTGTTGGCCTGCTCGAAAGTTATAATCGCTCCCATTCGTGTCAAACCAGAACGTCATCGTATCTCTGGCGATTCTTTGGCGATCCACTAAAGTCATTTGATATTCAGCCACGACTCCTCCTCGCTCTGAGTTTTGTGAAGGCCCTTATGGGCGCCGTCGACATTTCAACTACGTAGACCAAATTAATTAAACTTTATTCCGCTCCTGTTTCGATGCAACATTCGCCGAAGGCCACAAACCAGGGATACGGATCCAAAGAAGCAATGCAAAGAAAAACGCAGGAAAGAATTGAGGCAGGCTCACGGCTGGAACCCATGACGGGCTGTCCAAAGACGATGCGGCAATAGGTATGTGAATCCCACGGTCGCTTCCCACCGAGTGGACGATTTGGTCAGCCCATGATTGAATCCTGCGTCAATCACCAAATTCTTGCGAAGGGCACGGGAAACCGCCCAGAGATTACCGACGGTGTTGGCCTTCTCGAACGGTTGTGAGAAATGCCAAACCTCCCCGGAAATTGTGAACTTCCCCAGGGAATGGGAAATGGAAAGTGTTTGTCCGAACTGCGCTCGACGTACATCGCCCTGAACCTGTTCGGCAATTATCCCGTTCGTATCGAAGTGAAATCCGCGCAGGTCTTCACTCAGAAGAATCGAGGTTGATTGTCGAAAAGTGCCAACGTCGAGTTCCGGTGCGACACTTGCGTGAACTCGCCGAACATAGCTGATCGAAACAGTTGGCCGTGATTCATCACCGACAAAGAGTACGCTTTGCACACCTAGGAAGACCTCTCCTTCATGCACCGCGGTCTGGTCTTTTGACTGACTGATGGCGAGCGGCTCACTCTGCAAGAAGAACTCCAGCCGTGGAAGTACGGAGAGTTTGGTGACTTGGCCAATGCCGATGCGGTTGGAAAACTCGGTCGAGTCTTCCGCGAAGAGCACGCCATTCTCGAACTGTAGGTATCCAACCGGCGTGAGTGTCGCCGGCGTCGATACCGTGGGTCGTCCCGGATTAGCCTCTGGTACAGATGGCGTCCCCGATTGTGCCGGGCTAAGTTGAGCAAAGGCGCTCAACATGCAAAGCAAGCAAATTGGGACGATCTTCAATCTCTCTCCTCTGAAAAAGACAGCGCAAATCTATTTTCGAAACAAATGCGGCGCCTACCAGCGCGTGTATGTTGCCATTCCCAGTGACAGCACGGCCCACCAGAGCACGACGACGCTTCGCATCCACACCTTGTATTTGGTTATTCGTAATTGTTCCGGCAAGACGCTCGTGGCCGCGGACAGAAAAATGTACAATCGCGCGAGTCAGTTAAGGTCGCACATCGTCGTCGCGAGTAAGGAACTCCCCGGGGTCGTCGGGACGACAACGCCCAAAGCCACAAGTGTGATCGGGATACCGTGTTTCGGCGTAACTCCTCAGTCCCCTCCTGCGCTGCCCCCGGAATCCTTATCCGTCCCGCCGACCACCGGGCATGAAGGAAATTCTCGCCAGGACTCACGTCCTTTCAACAGCGCATTGGGATCGTTCCTTTTCAGCAGGAATACAGTTTGCAACTTCGCCTGACCGGCAATTTGCCCAGGCTCCGTAACGCAAACGTAGATTCCAGAGGACCTCTGGTCCAGAACTTTGATCGACAACTTCCTTGCTCTGCCCCCCGCCTGGATGATGGTTTCGCCCTCGTCCACCCCCTGCGCCGTGAATCCGTAATCCGCAAAGGTTTTCTTTCCTTTTTCCTTCTTTGGCCGGATTCCAACTGGCAGTGAAGTGATATCGAGTTTCTCGACAATGAACTCCGCCACTTTTTCCCTGGGGTATGCGGCCTTGTCCCCTGCCACCGTGAGCGGCACGTAGGACAGCAACACAATCGTCAACAAAACTTTAGCTTTCATTTTCATATTCCTTGTCCGCCATAAAGGCCTTTCCGAGAGTCTCTTTACCAATGCCGCCAGCGCTTCTCTTTTTGCCGATCCGGCCGCGGCCTCAACTTATGCCGTTAGTAAATCCCTTGTCCTAGTAATTCCGGAAAACGTTTATCCTGGTCCATTCACTCCACTGAGAAATCCGCCCAGGTGACCCGTCACGGTCACAATTGCTACTGCCGCAGCCTCGATCGGCAGGCGGTATCCGGGCAGAACAGCTCCCTGCCTGCGCTGCGTTCTCACGTGGATGAGCCACACTATCCAGATCAGCACGCTCGACGTGACGCCGAGCACCAAATGCATCAGAAGGATGCCTTTGAGCCGCTGCCCTTCGAGCTCCCATTGCCACGCGAGAATTCCCGTGATTACTACGGGTATGGTTGCGAGCGCCGCGGCAAATAAATTGAAGTAGGCCGCTGCGGCTAGCGCACGCCGCTTGGTCCGGTGCGCAAGAAAATCAAAAAGCACGCCGATGATGAACAGCGCGATCGGGAAATGAATCAGCACGACGTGTTGTGCATGTTTTGCGAAAAGTACCGTCTTAATGTCGAACGGGTGCATGGTTTCTCCTCACTTACTGCATGATGATTTTGCCTGTCATCTTCGGTTGAATCGAGCTTTTGCACTCCGCGCACGTATCTTGCGTGCTTCATCCATCCAAGACCGGCGCACTGGCCGATTTATTCCAGTCTCACGCGCACACGTGTTCCTCGACCTCACTTCCTTGGCGAGCGACGAGTGAGAATAAAATCGGGCTTGAGGCAGTTTCTACTAATGAGGTCTTACTTTCAGGGGTGAATTGTGAGTGATTTGGAGCTCGAAGACCGCGCGCGCTTTGAGCAACTGGTGCTGCCCCACGTCGACGCGGCTTTCAACCTCGCGCGTTGGCTGTTGCGCGGGCGCTCCGATGCCGAAGATGTTGCTCAAGAAGCCCTGCTCCGGGCATGCCGTTTCTTCCATGGCTTTCATGGCGAAGATGCGCGCGCATGGCTGCTGCAGATCGTGCGCAATACTTGCTATACCTGGCTCGAGAAGAATCGTCCTATGGAGTTAAGCATGGAATTCGACGAAGAGATACACCTGCAGACTTGCGCCACGCCTGAAACCCTCGCCATTGCGGGTGACGATCGGGAGCGGCTCATTCTTGCCCTCGAGACACTGCCGCCGCGTTTCCGGGAAGTCCTTGTCCTTCGAGAGCTCGAAGGCTGCTCCTACAAGGAGATCGCCGCGATCACGTCGCTCCCCATTGGCACAGTCATGTCCTCGCTCTCCCGTGCCCGCCGCCAGTTGTGTTCCGCACTGGCAAACTCCTCTCAGAAGGGGGTTGTCCGTGAAGTGTGACTTTGCTGATTCTTTGCTTCAGGGCTATTTCGACGGTGAGCTGAGTAGCCATAGGGCTGCCGAATTCGAGCGCCACCTTCAACATTGCATCCACTGTGCCGCTGAGATCGTGGACCTGGATTTTTTGCGCGGTAGATTGCACCTCACTCAACTCTATGAGGCTGCCCCCGCCTCGCTGTGGCGGAAAATTCACGCACATCTCCGCCCAATCGCGCCCGCCCTTGCTGCGTCGCAGCCTCTCTTTTGGCAATGGCTGGCCGCCGCGGTCGCACTGCTTTTCTTCGCGATCGTATTGTGGAAAGCGGGTCCCGGGCTTCGCAATGACGAATACCAAGCGGAAATTGCCGGGGAAATTGTCGATGCGCATCTGCGCTCGCTACAGCCAGGCCACTTGACCGGCATCGCTTCCAACGATGAGCCCGTTGTCAAAGGATGGCTCGATGCCAGGGTTAAGTTTGCTCTCCCGGTCCGTGATTTCGCGAAGGTCGGTTTCGCGCTGAACGGTGGGCGCCTGGATGTGGTTGAAGGGCGTTCTGTCGCGGTGCTCGTCTATGAACATTACGGTCGTCCAATCAATGTATTCATCTGGCCCACCCGAGAGCCGGACACGTCACCGCGCACAGGGTCCCGGCAAGGATTCCAATGGGTTGATTGGCGTAAGGGGAAAATGGAATTTTGCGCCGTCTCTGACGTAGCTCCTGCAGAGCTTGAGCAGCTCCACCTGCTGATCGCCGAGTAGCCGCAACGCTGCCCGGTGATGCAATTTACTGCGGTGCGCGCAGCTCCTCAATCTCTGGGATTGGACGTGCCCTGTGTCGGTAATCAAAGGCGAAGACGGAATCGAGGTGCTCGAATGGATAGACACGCCCGGAAGTGCTTAGAAAACTGGGTAATTACTGTCGAGAGCAGCAGGGAGCGGCATCAGGAGATTATCCAGTCGACAGTCGCCAGACGCGCCTACAAGATCTTTGAACGGCGTGGAGGCCAGCATGGTTTCCACCTGGATGACTGGGCGGCCGCGGAGAAGGAACTCTTAAGGGATGACTTTGATGGAGACACTTCCCAATTTCACTTTTTTATTGAGTGCCCGCGAGATCCGGAAGTGACCACGATTCTGAGTCGACAACTCACAGCTTGATCGTTTTTCGCAATCATGCCCGGCATCTCGGCGAGGGGGATAACGAGCCGGACGTAAATTCCGTCCACGTTCTTCCCGAAGAAATTGATCCATCTCAAGCGGATGTCACGGTCGTCGAAGGGCTCTTGCACGTCTACATACCAAGAAAGAACAACCACAGAAAACCGAGTTAGTTATGCAATTGTGCGTTTTTCTGCCACTTTCCCTGATGTTCACGTGAAAACAAAAAACACCCATACCTCAACAACTAAGGTACGCACAGTTTTATCCCCGTCCTGGAAGCCCTCTGCACCGGGGAATTATTTCAAACCATCCGCGGTCTTAGAGTTTGAATAGCGGCTAAGGAGAAAAACGATGCAAGCAACTATGATTGCCGGAAGCATCCGGTCAATAAAACCGCGCGTCGTCAGGCCTTCTGCAAATAATCGTCAGGTGCATAGGCTTACCTCGCAATCCGTACACGAAGACACCGTGACGCGCCATCCCGATTCGCTGCAGTCTATCGAGCACGAAAAGTTACACGATTCCGGGGTTGTCCGGCGAGCTCGGAGTGGCGACGCGAGAGCATTTGAAGACCTCTACCGATCGCATTGCAAACGAGTGTATGCGGTATGTCTTCGCATGGTCGGAAACACTACCGATGCCGAAGATCTGACTCAAGAAGCCTTCATGCTCTTGTTCCGCAAAATTCACACTTTTCGTGGCGAATCGGCGTTCTCTACCTGGCTGCACAGATTGGTGGTCAACACCGTGCTGATGCACTTGCGCAAGAAGTCGTTACCTGCAGTCTCAATCGAAGCCGGTCCAGGTCCAGACGATGACACTGCCGCACCGAGCATCGATATTGCCGCTTCTGACTTGTTCCTGGAAGGATCGATTGATCGAATCAATCTCGGACGGTGTATTGCGCAGTTGCCCGTCGGCTCTCGCGCAATATTTGTTTTGCACGAGATCCAGGGTTATCAACATCACGAGATCGCGGAGATGCTGGGGCGCTCGGAAGGTGTTTCGAAGTCGCAGCTACACAGGGCTCGCAAGCGTCTGCGTGAATTGCTGCATGAAATTCAGCGCGAAAAGTATCGCGTTGAGCGTGTGGCCACTCAGAAGACCCTCTGCCAGGGCGCGGGCTGAATTCCAGCCAGATGCAGAGCAGAAGCGCCCGAGCGAAACTTGTGCGGAAAAGTACGAGGCGTTTATGTCCATCCCTCAAAGTAAATGATTCTTCGGTGGTCCTCGCCAGCGCAACGGCTCCTGTCTAAACGTCTCAATTGGAGATTCGCAGGGTTTGGAAACGAGGGAACAGAGGACCAGATTTATTAGTTAAGCCGGCGTATTCAGGGAATATTTTCTTCAGCCCCGCGGTTAGGTACTGGTGAGAGGCCGCGACGTGGCTTTCGTCACCGTCTCCAAGCATCCATCTGCACAAACGCCATGGGAGAAAATCCTCGATGTTAAATCGTTATGTTCAACTGGCACTTTTGGGCGCAAGCCTTTTGCTACAGGCTGGCGGCTCCTACTGCGCCTCGGCAAAGGCCAAACATCAGAATCCGCAAGCATCCTCCTCTCAGCAAGTTAACCAAGTTCTGCAGTGGAATAGAGCGCTGCTTGTGATCGTCCGGACGCCAGGGGCGCAACCAGCCACTGTCCACCCGACCCGCAGCTTTGCGATCATGCACGCGGCGATCTATGACGCAGTCAATGCGATCGACAAAAAACATCGGCCATACCTGGTCCGCCTTTCCGGCGTGCCACGAGATGCATCCCAGGATGCAGCGGCTGCGGCCGCGGCGCACGAAGTTCTGGTCGCGCTGTATCCGGCATTTAAGGCCACGCTCGATGCCCAACTGCAGCAATCCCTGGCACAAATTCCGGATGGTAACGACAAGGTGGAAGGTGTCGTTATCGGACAGACAGTCGCGGATCGCATTGTGGCCGCGCGAAGCAACGACGGCTCGAACGCCCAACCAATTCCCTATGTTTTCGGGAATGCCCCGGGCGATTATCAGTCGACGCCTCCGAATTTCCCACCCCAGCCGCAATTCACGCATTGGTCGCGCGTGACGCCGTTCGCGCTTGAGCATGCGAATCAATTTCGTCCCGGTCCTCCCCCGGCGCTGACCAGCGATGCGTACGGCGATGCTTTCAACCAGATCAAATCTCTTGGCATCGCCAACAGCACTACCGCCACGGCCGACGAGGCGCTTACGGGGCGCTTTTGGAATGGGGCCATTCAGAACTATTGGAACGAGATCGCGCAAACGCTGTCCCTTGCGCACGGTTTGACTACGGCGCAAAATGCCCGGCTGTTTGCCCTGCTTAACCTGAGTTTTGCCGATGACGTGATCGCTTTTTACGACGCCAAATACACATACAACTTCTGGCGGCCAGTGACCGCCATTCGAGCTGCCGATCCCGGAATCAACCCTGAAACCGTTGCGGATCCGAATTGGCTCCCGGAAGTCGGCAAGACCGCGCCCGACCCATCCTATCCAGGAGCCCATGCGGTTATAAGCGCTGCCGGAGCAGAGGTGCTGATTTCCTTTTTCGACCGGGACCGCGCCGAATTCAACGTGACTTCCGAGGTTCTGCCGGGAGTAGAACGATCTTTCACAAGCATCTCCGCTGCCGCTGAAGAAGCGACGTTGAGCCGCATTTTCGGCGGGCAACATTTTCGATTTGACCTGACTACCGGTCAACGCCTGGGCCGCGAAGTAGCCGACTTCGTCGTGGATAACTTTTTGACTCCCGGGCGGCCGAAAGACGAATCCGACGACAGGTAATCGGACAGGTCGCGATGTGCTTGTTCCCTATTCACTGTCACTCCGCGCGCATTGGTTCTTCTGAAATAGAACAGAAAGGAGGCTGTCATTGATTGCGCCGGAGCAAGGTTTACTCGTTGAGCGGTCTAACTACTGATGGTTGCAACCGAAACCATTCATTAATGATTGCCGCTTGCTTTCAGAATTTTGACCTTGCTGAAACACGGGGCTTGAACGCGGAAATAAGCTCGAGGTGGTTCGGCAAAATGCCTGATGCGAACAATTCGAACTCAAATTTTTTTGTAAAGGGGAAAAGAGATGAAGAAGTCAGAAAGTGGTATGAAGCGTCCAACAAACCGGCGTGCATTCTTGACAACCGGAATGGTGGCAGCGGGAGCCGCAACGATGGGTGCGTCTCTGTTGCCGGGTACCTCGGCGGCTTTTAGCGGAGAGGAGGATCGCGCGCCAATCACAAAGGGCGACATCGCAATTCTCACCTTCCTGAGCGCCCTGGAGCAGGTCGAAGCCGACCTGTGGATTCAGTATGCGGAACTCGGCGGAGCGACCAATCAAGGCAAATCTCGGATCGATCTGGAACTCAAGGGCCAGAAAATCATTACGGGGCTTGCTCCAGCCTACATCACAGGGCTCTTCGTGCTCGACGGCGACATGCCTCAGTACATCGCCGACAACACCGACGATGAGATCAGCCACCACAGGTTTCTCAACAACTACCTGGAGTCGAAGGGCGGAAAGGCCATCGACCTGACGAAAGATTTTGCCGTTCTGCCCCCGAGCCGAGTCACGGGAGTTCCCCAAAATGGGCGGCTTACCAACTTGAAACAACTGACGATAGATACCAAGTGGTGGACGCGGTACCGCAGCGAGACCGCGAACCCAGACTTCGGAGGAACTTTCGAGAATGCAGTTCCAGATCTCGCTAAGGGACCACATCCCGCCATTCCGTTGAACGATGGCGACCTGGTCCTGAACAGCGACGGCACCATTTCTAATCACTTGCAGGCGATCGCCAACACCGCGGGATTCCACTTCGCTTTCATCGAGCAAGGCGGAAGCAGCTTGTATCCCGCGCTGGCTCAGAAGGTTACCAACCTGGAAGTTTTGCGCGTTCTGCTCAGCATCGGCGGGAGCGAGATCATGCACTTCCAGACCTGGCACGACAAGGCCGGCAACGCGGCCCTCATCACCGACGGCGACCTTACGTTTCCAGATCTCAACGCCGGAGTCGATCCCAACAATGGGGCTTCCGACAAGAACGTTCCAGATATGTTCCAGACCAACCTGATCATGCCCGAACCGACCCTCTTCCTGCACAAGAGCTTGGGCCCGGTTTCCATCATTCGGCCGACGTCCACAGAGCAGGGAGGCGCAGTGGCCTCCGTCGTCAGCTTTGCCGAGGACGGCCTGTTCCTCGACCCATCGACAAACAAGAACACCGGGATCGTGGACAAGCTCATGCGTCTGGCGGAAGAAGCGGACGAGGCGCGCCGCCAGTTTTAAAGGAAACGAAGCATAGTCGTGAGTGCCGTCTGACACGCTCTACCCGCGGCAGATGGGATAGGTGCGAACTAACTGGGATGGACTGGCGAGATCGCGAACCATTCGGCCTTGTTCTGGGGGGCCGATACTCCCGTAATCAGCTTGCCCATCCCGGTCCAGTTTTTGCAATTTCAATTTCGGACGGAATCGTTGTACGTCGAGTTACGGAAATAGAATTTATCAGCCAAACATCGATAGTTAATCTTTAGCGGACATAGAGGATCCATGAAAAAGATTGCGAACCATTCGCTGTTGTTTGTCGTTTCAGCGACGCTGCTGGCACTCGGTACATTTCTCTCGCTGCCCGAGTCCATTCGTGCCACAAGTCAGGATGTAAAGGTTATTGAAATCACGGCGAAGAAATACGAATACTCCACCTCACCAGTCCACGTGAAGGCTGGAACCAAAGTTCAAATTAAGATCACGGCGATCGATCACGATCATGGTTTCAAGATTGGCAGTGTTCCTGACGGCTCCTCATCGAGTGACAAGGCCGGCTTAATTTTCACCCCGGAGCAAGAGTGTTGGCAGCTCAAGAAGGGGGAAACGACCACGATTGAGTTCCTTCCCCAAACGCCGGGAACGTATACGTTTAAGTGCTGCCATACCTGCGGCCTTGGGCACAAAGGCATGAAGGGCCAAATTATTGTCGAGCCGTAGGGCGAGTGCGACGCGTGGGCAGCGCCGTTGCTAAGGCACTACCCACCCATTCTCCAATCTGATCGTGGCGTGAAGTCCAGGATGGCGGCGAACGCTTGCTTGCGCCGAAATGATCATGCAAGCCGCAACTTGGGGCAATCAACCCGCAAAAAAGCAAGACAACTGATTGTGCAATGCGGAATTTGGTGCTTTGCGGAAGCCGATAAAGCGCGGCGTCGAGGGGCCACTTCCATGAACTTGCTTGTGTCATGGTTTCACCGGACTACCTGGACTTTCTCGGCGCTTGTGCTGTTCCAGCCAAAGCAGATCCTCCAACAAGTAATACTGTCCGTAGATCAACATCGCGTCATTCGGACGCATGCTGCACCCGTGGCGAAGTACCCCAGGCGGTGTTTGATCATTCTCTCCGACGGGAGTCAAATACCCGTCGATCAACGATTGCACTATGCGTTCCCCCGCTTCTCGATAGCTCTTGGCGCGTGCGCTCTCCGTGGTAATCAAAGAAAGGCGGAATAACCCCCCGGCGATAATCGCCGCCGCCGAAGAGTCCCGATTCCGGAAATGGACGCCCTCATCGTCAAAGTCGTACCACGGCACCGAGTCGCTCGGCAGGTTTTTGATGGCATAGTCTGCGACTCGCTGGGCGGTGGCCAGGAACAACGGCTCATGTGTTTCCGAATAAGCCACCGAAAAACCATATAACGCCCATCCGAGTCCTCGGGACCAGGTGGTGTCCGCGCCAAAGCCCTGATGCGTGTGGGCAAATGCCCATTCTCCCGGAGCCGCCGTGTTCCCAAGCGGGAGCTCGGCCTCCCTCGCCCCTCCGCGCAACGTAAAGCTCTGCCTGTTGTCGCCAGGGTTGTAATGCACGGACTGAAAAACGGATCCATCCGCACGCACATACCATTGCGCTGTGCGGAGCGCGTGCGCTCTCCCGATCTCCCTCCACCGTTTGTCTCCCGTTTTGTCGCTGGCCCACCAGAGCAACTGCAGGTTCATCATCGTGTCGACGATCGTGTCGTCTCCGTGCTCGCCCCACGATGCGATCAGCTGCGTTGTCGGATTGAACAGTTGTTCCAGCCGTTCGGCTGCGCGCAGAGCGCTGCCGCGAAGTTTGTCGTCGCGAGTCAAGTCGGATCCCATCGCCGAGGAGTAGTAATACAAAAACCCAGCGTCATGATTTTGCAGCGGCTCCTGACCGATCAGCTTTGCACCCCAGAGGTCCGCCCATCGGCGATACTTTTCCTCATGGGTCGCGGAATAAAGTTGCCAGAGCTCTCCCGTCCAAAAACTGCCCGTCCAGAAATATCCATTCTGTTTTTGCCACTCTGCGGTCAGATTATTCGCTTCCGTAAAGAATCCCTGGCCGGAATTTGAAGTAATCGGTTGCGGCGTCGCCTGAAGAATCGGCTCCCATTGCAATGCGGTGCGGTCGATAGCCTGGCGCAAGAGTCCGACTGCCTGCTCCACCGTTTTTGTTTTGTGGGGAACCAAAGTATCAGGGGGCGCCTGCTCGCTGCTTGCCGGGCTCGACAGGATTTGGATGCCCGCCGGCTTCGCCATCCGTTCGGCCTGCTCCCGCACCGCGCTCAGGAATTCCTCGCGGCTTCGGATCGCATCGGAAGGAAGAATCAGGGATTGATGCTGCCCATCCTCTTTTTGATTCCCGTGGCCGGCTCGGCGATTTGATCCTTCCTGATCCCATGCTGCGATCGTGTACCAGGATTCAGAGCCATCGCTCAGCTTGAAATCAATCAGGTGATTCTTGCTATCATCCCGGAATGCGGCGTGTGGCGCCAACGTCACAATCGCGAGACCCAGCTGTTGTCCGGGGACCGCCTCTGTCGCCGTAGGCCCCGGCGCGACGACCTGCTCTCCCCATGTCGCCAGCCACTCGGCGGGCGAATCTTTTCCGGAGGTCACGGGTTCGATTCCAGGCTTTGCAGGCAGCCCGGTCACGAATTCGAAGTCATCTGCCGACTTCGCAAAAATCGTTTGAGTAAAGCCGCGTTCCCCCGCCCACTGGGTGATTCGCGAGTGAAGATCGACGATTCTCCCGCCGGCGTTCCAACCGTCGTATTCCAACTCCACGATGGTTCGCACCGGCCCGCTCGAAATAATTCGCCATTTGCGCTCTTTCACTTCGGCGACTTTGACGACCTTGCCATCCACCAGGCCCGCGACCGACCCGATTCCGACCGCGTCGCCGACCTTATAAATGTCGCGCCCTTCCGGGGATTCATCGTGATAGGTGTAATCCGATGACGCGAACATCCCAAGCTGCAGTGTAGGCCGGCGCTTGCCGTAAAGATCGATGGCGTTCCGGGAATCGAAATAGACCCGAAACGCGACGCGCTCCGATTCCCATCCAAGCCCTTCAATTTTCTGGCTGAACAGCGCTGCCGTTCGCTGCTGGTAATCTCCACGCAAACGCCAGATACGTTCCTGATTGCCGTACGAAACGGTAACGATGCGCGTCTGATGCGGCGCAAGATCGACTTGAAACGCAAGTTCGTCTCCCTTTCCGTCTCCGTCCAGATCATCGACTTGAGAGGGAAGCTCTTCGGTCTGCAAGGCGGAGGCATCTTGTTCCAATGTGCTGGCGTCGCTGACCGTGACGATCATGGCGCCCGGCGTGAAGTCAGGCGCAGCTCTCCGGATCTGCGTGATGGGAATCACGATGTCCACGGCGTTTCGCGGATGGTCGCCCGGGTTGGAAACGGCAATTTTGATGTTCTTGATCTGTTGCGCTCCCAGCGCTGAGGTTGCGCAGAGAGCAGGAACGATCCACAGTGCCGCCAAGAATCTCTTTCGCATAAGATTCCAATTTTCTCCAGTAATGATAAAAAGAATGAAAAAATCGACCTCAGGTGATCCTCAGCGCCCCAACCAGCCACCGTCCACGGCGAGAATGTGCCCGTGGACATAATCGCTCGCCGAGGAACACAGGTATAACGCCGCGCCCGCGATATCCTTGGGCTCTCCCCATCGCGCCGCGGGAATGCGTTCCATAAGTTGCCGGTTGCGGACAGGATCCGCCCGCAACGCCGTAGTGTTGTCCGTGGCCATGTATCCGGGCGCAATGGCGTTTACGTTGATTCCTTTGGAGGCCCATTCATTGGCCAGCGCCTTCGTCAACTGCGCAATTCCCCCCTTCGCCGCGGCGTAGGCCGGCACAAAAACCCCGCCCTGAAAAGAGAGCAACGAAGCGATGTTCACGATCTTGCCACCCGCGCCTCTTTGCAGCATGTGCCTTCCGGCAAGTTGCGAGAGGCGAAAAACCGCCGTCAGGTCCACGGCAATCAGTTCATCCCAGGATTCCATGGGATATTCCGTGGCGGGAGCTCTATGAATCGTCCCTGCGTTGTTCACCAGGATGTCAAGCGAACCGAACTCTGCGATGGTTTTTTCGAAAAGCGTGGTGCACGTCTTCGCCTCCGCCAAATCTCCGGAGAAGTAGAAGGTCCTGCGTCCGGCCGCGGCAACCGCCTCGCAGGAAGTTCCCGGGTTTGCGTCGCGCCCGTGGCATCCCACGTTCGCGCCAGCCTCTGCCAAAGCAACGGCGATTGCGGCGCCCAGGCCCCTGCGCGAACCCGTAACCAGTGCATTCTTGCCCTTCAATTGGAAGGATTCCAGGTACATAGTTTTAGAGTTGTCCAATTCGCGCCGGCAAAAGTTTCGGGCTCAGCACGTGAATCAACAGCAACGCAATCAGGTAAGCAGAGGCGGCAATCAAGAACGGAACCATGTAGCTGCCAGTCCTCTGCAGCACATGGCCGACGATTTCAGCGATCAGCATGCCGCCTACCGCTCCCGCCATGCCTCCAATTCCTACTACGGATGCGACGGCGCGGGAAGGAAACAGGTCAGAAGGCAAAGTAAAGAGGTTTGCGGAAAATCCCTGGTGCCCAGCGGCCGCAAGCCCGATGAGCAACGTGGCCGGCCACAGTCCGGAAACTCGAAACACCACAGCAACCGGCAGCACACTCAAGGCGCAGACCAACATCGCCCATTTCCGCGCTGCGTTCACGGAAAAATCCCGCCGGATAAGAGTGGAGGAGAGCCATCCGCCGCCAATACTCCCCAGGTCGGAAATGACGTAAATGACCAGGATGGGCAGCCCGATCTGCGTCAGATGCAGGCCGTGTTCTCGCTGCAGGTAGTCGGGAATCCAGAAAAGATAGAACCACCAGATGGGGTCAATCATGAATTTTCCGGCGGCATACGCCCAGGTCTGCCGGTGAGGCAGAAGCTGGCTCCATTTTATTTTCCCGGTTTGCTCGACGAGATCGCTCTGGATGTACTCTCGTTCGCCACGGGTGCAGGAGGGATGTTGTTCGGGCTTTCGATAAAACCACAACCAGAGAATGAGCCAGGCAAAGCCAAGAGCGCCGGTCAGCAGAAAAGCCCAGCGCCAGCCAAGATGCGCGGCAATCCATGGCACAATGAGTGGCGTAATGATCGCGCCGATGTTGGTGCCGGCGTTGAAGATGCCGGTGGCCAGGGCCCGTTCTTTTTTTGGAAACCATTCCGCCACGCACTTTAGGCTGGCTGGATATACTCCGGCCTCACCGAAGCCCAGGGCAAATCGCGCGGCAACAAAACTGCCCAGTGAGAACGCAGTCGCGTGCGCCATCGACGCCAGGCTCCAGAAGACCATGGCCACGGCGTAACCAATGCGCGTGCCCAAGCGATCAATCAGGCGGCCGACAAAAATCATTCCCAGCGCATACGCCGTCTGAAACGCGAATACGAGATTCCCGTAGTCGATGTCGTTCCACCCGAATTCGTGCTGCAGCGATCCTTTTAAAACGCCGAGCACCTGCCGGTCCATGTAATTCTTGGTCACCCCCAGAAACAACAGCCCGCAGATGACCCAGCGGAACCGGCCTGCGAAGATGCCACCGCTGCGTGAGTCTGTCGGCGAATAGGTTGAAGCTTGCCCGGGAACGTCGGACTCCGCTTCAACGATCGGATTCTGATCCGGCATCAACTCCCCCGGTAAAGTGGGCGGCTTACTTGCGGGCTGCTTCCAGGCCTGAACTGCCTTGCTGAAATCCCGGCTGGATGTTAACCACGCCAAACTTGCGGTCTTCGACTTCCGTGTGCGCGGCCATGGCCCACAAAAAGGCGATGCGGTGTCCCGGCACGGAAACGTTGGGATGATAGCCACTGGGCATCAAGACGGCGTCGCCGTCGCGCACAGGGGTCACCAATTCCGGATACTCCGTGTCGTTATAGACAAGCTGAAGGCCATAGGCCGGCTCCGGCATGTCGAAGTACACATACATTTCCTCCAGCATCTTGGCGTGCTCGTGTGGTGGCCAACTCGTCCAGTTTCCCGGTTCGGAAAAAGTGAACCCTGCGAGCAGGCGGCCTGCTTCCACATTGTTGGCGATCAGCACGTTCAATTCGCGCTGGGAGCCGGGGCTCCCAGCAACGAACTTCATCGCGGGATCCTTGGACACATCCGCGTAGCGAATGACTTGCAAAGGATACTTCCCTTTGACATCCGCCGAGAACTCCGCGAAGTCGACGGAGGCTTTCGTCGCGACTTCAATCGCGGAATCGCGAGGGATATAGATAGCGTCGAATTGCCCCAATTCAAATTCGCTGCCACCCGCCTTTACCCGGCCATTTCCGGACAGGCAGATCAGTCCGGTTTCGTGATCGGCATTGGAAAAGGTGACCATGGGGTTGGACGAGTTTAAGATGATGCGACCATAGCACAGATGGCGCATTGTGCTATTTTCCGGCGTGACCGCGAGATGCCGCCCGGTTTGCGCATTGGTTTTTCGAAACACCATTTTGTTCAGAGCAACTGCGGATTGCGGACTCATAGACCACTCCTTGTTGGTTGGACCCAATTCATGAAACTGGAACGGGCAAAGACAGTTTCAATCTGGCGCCTCGCTTCGATTTAGATTCAAAACTAACCTGCGCAGCACTCCCTTTCCACAATAACTCAGAGGATTTCCCGAGCGCTTCAAAATGTGAAGCGGAGTCCGAGTTGCAGCTGGCGCATGGCGCTCGCGGAAGTGATTTGCCCGAAGGTAGAAGTGCCAACGGAGGCGCGCTTCCCGACGGGGCGTTGGGGCACAACTTCGCCATCCTTTTTGATTTTCTGCGGCACACGTTGGGCGATACCGGCACCCGGCTTGGGCGGCGCGGGAGAAGTTTCCAAAAGAGTGAGTTCCACTTCGCTTTCTGACTTGGGCGAGCGCAGAAAAACGATGCGCCGCCACCGGGCGATTTGCGTGCCTTTGGTATTTGTCATTTGGACACGCTAGAGGATTGCTCGCGTTGAATCCCGGACCACCAGCTCGGGCTCGACCGTAATTTGTTTCCGGAATTGCTCTGATCCATTAAGCCGGTTCAAAACGCATTGGGCCGCGATGCGTCCCATGTTGGACAACGGTTGACGGATCGTGGTGAGCCTGGGGTTATTGAAGGCCGCCACCTTGATGTCGTCGAATCCGATCACAGAGACATCGCCAGGAACTCTTAGGCCGATGTCCTGCAATGCCCGGATGGCCCCGATCGCCGACGGGTCATTGAAGGCCACCAACGCGGTGAACTTCTTGCCTCCGGAGAGCAGTTGCTGCATTACGGGGTAGCCCAATTCGGGCGACGTGAGATCGCGGTCGAGCTGTACCGTGAGTTCAGGGCGAATCTCGATGCCGATCTCGCCCGCAACGGCCACTATGCTTTCCCAGCGCTCTTCGGAGTCCGAACTAAACTTTTGCCCGCGCATAAATGCAATTTGCCGGTGCCCCAGCGAGTGCAGGTGGGTCAACGTGAGTTCCGCCGCGAAACGGTGATCCAGGACAATATTGGTGACCCCAGGAATCGGTTTGTGCCCGGCGACCGCAACCACCGGCACCGGAAACCCGTGTTCCAGTTTCGTGTCAATCGAAATCAGGGCTTCCGCGCCACGGCCCAGAAGCATCTGGCTGTACTCTTCCACCAGGTTCTTCCGGTGCCGGTGGTGCGCGGTGAAATAGAAATAGCCGGCTTCCATCAGATGATCGCCGATTCCGCCCATCACTTGTGTGTGGTATCCGTCCCCAAGCTCGGGAACCAGAATGCCGATGGTGAGAGTCCTGCGGTTCCGCAGCGAGCGGGCAAGATGGCTGGGCTGGTAGTTCAGTTTTTCTGCGGCGGCTTTGATTCGATCCCGCGTTGCCTGGGGGATGGAACGCCCGGGCACATCGTTCAGTACAACGGACACGGTTGCCGGATTCAGTCCGAGATGTTCCGCCAGTTTTCTCAAACCGATCGGCTCGGGCTTGGCTTGTGATTTCTTTCCCAAGGCGGTATGTATCCTGTACTGGCTCTTCGCCTGTCTAACTTGGCCGGCGAAACATTCCCCGGCAAAGACGCACTCCCGTCAAACCAGATTCATCCTTGGAAGGAGCACAATCCCGCACGCGATTAAATGTTTTCGATCTTATTGTTGAGTGAATCTTAACTCAAAGCGCGGTCTTTTTGTGAGTTGTGGTCCGCTCGTCGGCCCAATTCTCACGTGATGTCAGCTTCCACAAATGTTCACAAGCACGCAGAATCTCGATCTCCCATTCCTGCCCGGACTCGGCTCAGCATGGCGCTACCAATGAAGCGTGGTGATGGATCCCGGATCCAACGTCAATTCCATCGTCCGCGTTCCTTCCGCGAACTCCACCTTCTGTTCCGCTCCCTGATTGGTAATAACCAGCACTCGGCTTCCGTCGGGATTTTCAAATGCCACGTGATCGATGTCGTTCAATGCCCCTTGAGAACCAATCACATGCGCACCCCTTTGCACCAGCTTGGAAAAGTGGGCAATGGCCCAATATTGCCCGCTGGGCCTCACTTCGTGCGTCTGCGAATCCAGCGTAACCAGTCCGCCGCAGGAGAAGGGGCCAATGTTCGGGCGTCCCTTTTCGTCCAGAACGAGGTTCCACCCCACGATGCACCGCGCCCAGTTCCGCAAAATGCCCGTAAATGTGTGCGACCACTTGGCCCAATCGGTCGCGTAGTCGGGGTTCTTGTAGTCCGGCCCGCCCTCGGTCCAATAATTGTTTATCGCGGGGAAGGCTTCATGTACCCGAGCCATGGCTTCCGGTTTGCCCATATAACCGTGCCACGCAACTCCGTCGACGTACTTGCATAGGGCCGGATCGCTCAATTCATCCATCACCCGGCCCCACAAATTGTAGTTGTGATCGAGAATCCAGATCTTGGTGTCCAGTGAAGCCCCTTCCAGCGCCGGGCCGAGGTGGTTCTTGATGAAATCAATCTCGTATTCCTGTCCCCAAAGTGCCGCGGGCATGCGTCCGTCCTGGTCCGTATCGATTTCGTTTTGCGTGGTGAGCGCGCGGATTTTCACGCCTTCATCCGAATAACTTTGCAGGAACTTCAGAAAATATTGCGCATAAGCGGGAAGATATTTCTTGCGCATCGAGCCGCCTAACAGCGAGCCGCTCGCTTTCATCCAGCCCGGAGGGCTCCACGGGGAAGAAAAAAGAAACAAGTCCTGATTGACCTTCTGTGCTTCCCGCAGCATTGGGAGGATATATTCGCAATCGTGCTCGATGCTGAATCTCTTCAAATCCGGATCGGGATCCGTGCTGTCATCAAAACTATATGGATATCGGGAATAATCGCTCGCTCCAATGCAGGTGCGTCCGACGGACAGCCGCAACCCATCCGGCCCCACCAAATCGTTCAGCAGCGCTTTCCGCTTTTCAGGATCGAGCTCGGACAATAGGTAGCATGACGCGTCCGTGAAGGCCGCCCCGAACCCCAAAATCTCCTGGTAGCGCTGGGTTGAGTCGATCTGGATCCTCGTGGGCCCTCCCGCCCCTGCCTTTCGCCAGCCCGGGAGCTTCATCTCCGCCAGCCGGCGGTCTTTGGATGTCACCCAGGCGCGGGCGCCGGCAGCGGGCATAGCCCATGAAAATGGGGTGTTTGCCGCGGCCAGAGTGGTGGCGGCAAGTTTTATGAACAGTCTTCGGTCGCTCTGCGGCATGGGCTCCCCTCGGGCTCCGGATAGCTAACGTAATCTTCTTCCGCACTGCAAAACATCGTCTAGACAAACGATTGCCCGCAGGCTAACCGAACTCTGCGGCAAAAGGCAACGGGGAAATCTATGCATCTACCAAAATCTGGATTTCGGCCAGAAATGTTAGACAATCGATTACCTAGATGCCTTCTATCACATTTTCTTCTTGACAACCAGAGGTAAACGGATTGTAATGCGCCAAGATTCAGTCCGAGTATGCCCTGATTGTCCTAAGACAACCGTTTGTCTTCTCTCGCTGGGAACAAGGGATTCCAAAGCGGGGGCAGAGCCTTGATGGTTGGTCAGGGGATACCTCTTGGTCCGGTTGCCGGTTGGGGTGTTCATATCAAGTCGGTGGGGAGGAGTCCAACAAAATGAAAAGCACATTTCGTACAGTCTTTCTACTGCTCATTGTGTTGTGCATGGCCAGGGGTGGTTTTGCACAGAGTACGAACTCGGGTGATATTCGCGGCACGGTGATGGATTCGTCCGGCGCCGCAGTCGCAGGGGCAACGGTCACGCTCGCCAATATCGATACCGGCGAGGTCAAGGACTTTACTACCAACGCGAATGGTATCTACGATACCGTTTCCACGCGGCCTGGCAATTACACCCTCACTTTTTCAAAGGAGGGCTTCAAGAAGACTACCCACGGTCCCATCGTCTTGCAGGTTTCCATTATCACCGTCGATGCTACTCTCGAGGTCGGCAAGGTTTCGGAAGTGGTCACGGTGGAAGATGCCGGCGCCCCGCTGCTGCAGACCGAGTCCGGCCAGCAGGGCACCATTTTCGAAGCTAGGACCATCGGCGAGCTGCCGCAAATCGGCGCGGGTATCACCGGCAACGACTGGGCCAACTTTAATATCCTCCTCCCCGGAGCTACGGGCTCTCCCACGGCGCCCGCCTCGGAAGGCAGCGGCGCTTATAATGCTGGTGACGCGGTTTCCATCAACGGCAACCTCCCAAACTATGCAAATTACCTCCAAGATGGCGGTGTGGTCCAGTTGCCGGTAAGCAACAACGTAGACAACACTCTCTTCTCGGCATTACAAGAGGTACAGATTACGACTTCGTCCTTCTCCGCGCAGTATGGTATCGGCGGCGCCGTATTCAACCAGATCACCAAGAGCGGAAGCAACAGCTTCCATGGCTCTGTGTATGAATACTTTCAGAACTCCGTTCTGAACGCCAAACCCTTTTTCTGGATTCCGAACAGTACTGGCGGCTTTTCTCCACAGAAGGTAGGCTACCTTCGGTACGACGAGTACGGTGGGACGGTCGGCGGCCCCATCATAAAGAAAAAACTGTTTTTCTTCTTCGCGATCGACAAGATATACAACAACGGCGCCGCAGGTTCCACGCTGGGTACGGTTCCTACACTGGCTGAAAGAGGAAAGGGGACAGCCAATCCGGGCGCTTACGATTTCACCGGACTCCCGACCCTATATGACCCGCAGAGCTGCAACACGCCGGGTTGTACACGAACTTCATTCGCGGCGGAAAACACAGGCGCGCTCGCTGGTGTAAATGCGATTCCGGCCGGTCGCTTGGACCCCGTGGCCGCGAAAATTCTGAATCTCTATCCAGCGCCCAATGTGGGAGCCGCCGGTGCGTTTACGAATAATTTCAGCACGATCCTGCCTACTCCGAACCCGAATAAGCGCTATTTTGGGCGCATCGACTACAATTTTTCTCAGTCGAACACAATGAATTTCTCAATCAGCCAGAAGGACAACCCCGGGGTCAATAAGTACGGGCCGCTCCCATGCCCGATCAACTGCTTTTCCGGGGACATAGATGGCTACAACGTGCAATATACCGACACCTGGACTATTAGCCCGAGGTTTGTGAACGAATTCCGGATGGCCTATACCAAACAAGGCAACTGGTTTATTCCCCAGACTAAAGGAATCAACGCGGCAAGCACTCTGGGCTTGCAATACGCCAAAGCAGATATTCTTCCCACGGTAAACATCGGCGGCGCAGGGTTCTGTTGTGCGCAACTGGCTCCCGGTACAAACGCGATCTATATCGAGAATCTCTATGACCCATCGGATGTCGTCACCATGATCAAAGGAAAGCACATTCTTCACTTTGGTGCTGAGGTGCTGATGGGCCAAGGCAACACCACACCATGGGGCAACGTCGACGCAGGACAGTTCACCTTTAACGGGAACTACACGGCGCAAAATGGCGCGGCTGCGGGGACCACTGGAGCCGGCTTCGCTGATTTCCTGCTCGGCGACGTCCAGCAGTGGAAGGCGACCAATCAGGCTGTGTCCTACGCCCGTCTCAAGAGTCCTCAGCTTTTCGTTCAGGACGACTACAAGGTCAAGCCAAATCTCACGATTAACTTCGGCCTTCGTTACACGGCCACAACAGGTTTCACTGAGATCCATAACTCCATCGGTGGCTTCGATCCGAATCTCCAGCTCAACTATCCGTGCCCCTCTGCCCAGTTCACGAACTGCTCGTTCGAGGGCACATTAGGTTCGATGTGGTTCGCTGGCCAGGATAATCGAACCTCAGCCCAGAAGCCCATTTACAATATCTTCTTGCCGCGCGTTGGTTTTGCATGGTCCTTCATGCCCAACACTGTGCTGCGAGGTGGCTTCGGGATGTATTCGTATAACTTCAGCCAGGACGTTTACGGAGCCGGAATAGGAGCTGGCTCACTGGGCACCAGCAAGGGGGACGCGTCGGACCCATTCTCGGGAACTGGACCGAACCCGCTGATCTCCTTAAGTTCGCCGGCGTCTGTAGCTGACTCCGTGCTCAATTACGTTGTGGGCTCACCGAGCGCGAGAACACCTTACACGTACCTCAACCTTGCATCTCCCTCAAATCAGACCTACGTCCCGTATCACGTTCCAGTGGGTCGCATCAATCAATGGCAGGTAAGCATCGAGCATCAATTCGCGCGGAATTACATGGCTTCCCTTGCCTATGTGGGAAGTCACGGCTCGAATCTACAATTCCCGACGGACCTCAACCAGATAACCAGCGCGGCTGGTCTCGCCGCAAGCTCGGCCGCTGGAAGCGCCGTTCAGGCGGATCGGCCCTTCCCCGCCTGGGGGACCCTCAGCGGTAATAATTACAACGCAATCTCAAACTACAATTCCTTGCAAGCGCAACTCACAAAGCGTTACTCCAATGGACTGCTTTTTAGCACGAACTTCGTTTGGTCGCACATGCTGGATGACCAGGACTCGGGCGGATGGGGCAGCCGCGGAGGAACTCAGTATTGGCAAATCGGGAACAATCCCAACGCCAATTACGGCAATTCGAATTTCGACATTCCGATCGCGTTCAAGGGGTATGCCTCTTACGAACTGCCCTTTGGCCAGGGCAAACGGTATCTCAACAACGGCCAGATCCTGACTGCACTCGCGGGTGGATGGCGCATCTCGGGAACGTTCGTTGCCCAAAGCGGAAATCCGTTCACGGTAGTAATGAACGATAACAGCAACCAGAAAATTACGGGCTGTAGCCAAGGTGGTACAGCTTCCGGCGGCGACGTCAATAACGGTTGCAATTGGTTCCCCAACGTTGTGGGCAATGTTAATGGACCCAAAAATTCCGCTCAGTGGTTTAACACTGCCGCGTTTGCCACTCCCTCGACGAACCCGTTTGCGTTCGGCAACGAGGGGAGGAACATCCTCAGGGGACCAAGGCTGTCAGTTGTTAACCTATCCCTGGCAAAGGGATTCAGCTTTAAGGAACGATTCCACTTGGACCTGCGTGCGGATTTTGTCAACGCCCTAAATCATCCGAGCCTCGGCCTTCCAGGCCAGAAGTTAGGAGGGGCTAATTTCGGGCAGATAAATGCTGCAACGCAAAATGGTGGCGTCGCGGTGGCTCCCCGTAGCGGTCAATTGAGCGCGCTGTTTTCCTTCTAGCTTTCAACCCCACGTCGAGGGGAGGACGGCGGAACATCGCCGTCCTCCTTTTTTTCTCTGGGACCTGAACACGAATGACGATTCACTCGCCGTATACTAGCGACATGCGGAAAATTAAAAGCACTTTTTCTCTCTTTGCGTTGCTCCTTACGGCCGTCACTCCCTGCTTATCGCAATCCGCTCCCAGCCCCCAGCAGCAAGTCCAGGAACACACCCGCAAAGCTCAGGAATATCTCCGGGAAAACAGGCCCGATCTCGCCGTACCCGAATTCAAAGCCATCGTCGCCCTCGAACCCAACAACGTCGACGCCCGCGGCAACCTCGGAGTATTGCTGTTCTTCCAGGGAGCCTACGCCGACGCCATTCCGCAATTACGCGCGGCGCTAAAGATGCAGCCGTCACTTTGGAAAATTCAGGCGCTGCTCGGTATGGCGGAGAAGCGAACCGGAGACGTCCGCGCTGCAACAGGCGATCTGGAGAAAGCTTTTCCAAAGCTGAAGGAACAAAAGATTCGCATCGATACGGGCATGGAATTGATCGACATCTATTCCAAAACGGGTGAAATGGACAAGGCCGCCGCGACTGTGAACGCCCTGCGCGAACTGGATCCCACAAACGTCGAAATCATCTACACCGCCTACCGGCTCTATTCCGATCTAGCCGACGAATCCAGGCTCAGCCTGATCGTGGTCGCCCCCAATTCCGCGCGCACGCACCAAATGATGGCCCACGAACTCGCCCGCCAGGGGAACACCGTCGAAGCGATTGCCAATTATCGCGAAGCTCTCAAGCTGGAGCCGAACCTGCCGGGCCTGCATTTCGAACTCGCCGAGATGCTCAATAGTTCATCCATTCCCGACGCTCCCCAACAGGCTGAACTCGAATTCAGAGCCGCGTTGGCGGCAAATCCCTCCGACGAAAAGCCCGAATGCCGCCTCGGCGATCTTGCCGCGTCGCAAGGCGATACGAAGTCATCCTACGCGCACTACGCGCGCGCCTTAAAGCTCCAGCCCAACGATCCAGAAGCAAACATCGGCCTCGCGAAAGCGCTGATGGCCATGAATCAACCCGAAAAGGCCCTCCCGTTGCTGGAAAATGCCGTGAAACTTGACCCCACCAGCGCGGTCGCCTACTTTCGCTTGAGCACCATCTACCGGCAGATGGGCCGCGCCGAAGACGCAAAACGCGAAATCGCGGAATATCAAAAATATAAAGAGATGAAAGAAAAGCTCCGTGAAGTTTACCGCCAGATGCGCCTGGAGCCAGACAAAAAGGACCGCGAAGAAGAGGACGCTCGCCAACAATAGATTTTGCTCATGTCCTTCTGCAAGCAGCCGCGTCGTGTCGGACAAGAGCCAGGCCAACCTTTCGGGCTCTCCCTGGCAAACTGCCAGAACGAGAGCCAAGCAAGGCAGGACAAAAATCACCGAGGTTTTCTGATGAGGAAGATGTTCTATGTACTTGCGATTCTTTTGCTCTCCTCGGTTCGCCTGCGCGCCGACTCCCAATACCCGGCCCGCTTGGATGACGCCAAAGCCGTCTATCTCACGCCCGATCGCTTCCCCGTGCACGCCGACGGTGTGGCCGACGATTCCGATGCCTTGCAGCAAGCGATCGACAAGGTGCAGGAAACCACCACCCAGGGCATTCTCTTTCTCCCTTCCGGCCGCTACCGCATCACCAGGACCATCTACATCTGGCCGTCGATTCGTGTCATCGGTTATGGCAAAACGCGGCCCGTGCTGTTGCTCGGTGCCAACACGCCGGGATTTCAGCAAGGCCCTGCCTACATGGTTTTTTTCACCGGGGGCCGCCCGGAAACGAATCGTTCTTCCAGCAGTTCCAACGACCACGCAAACGCGACTCCTCCCGACGCTAATCCCGGCACCTTCTACTCTGCTCTGAGCAATGTTGACATCGAAATTCAGGATGGCAATCCCGGCGCTGTAGGGGTCCGCGCCCACTACGCACAGCACTGCTACCTCGCCCACATGGACTTTCACGTCGGCTCGGGCCTTGCAGGAATTCATGATGGAGGCAACGTCGCCATCGATCTGCATTTCTTCGGCGGCAAATACGCCATCTGGACTCGCAAGCCGTCTCCCGGCTGGCAATTCACGGTGATCGACACTACCTTCGAAGGCCAGCGAGAAGCCGCGATCCGCGAGCATGAAGCGGGTTTGACGCTGATCCGCCCGCGGTTCAAAAACGTACCCACGGCAATTTCCATCGATCCCGACTACTCCGAGGAATTGTGGGTGAAAGACGCGCGCATGGAAAATATCACCGGCCCCGCCGTAATCATCAGCAACGAGAAAAGCGCGCGCACGGAAATCAATATGGAAAACACTGTCTGCCGCGGCGTCCCCGTCTTTGCGTCTTATCGCGAGAGCGGTAGGCAGGTGGCTGGCCCGCAGGCCCCACAGGCAACGTACGCGGTCAAAACATTTTCCCACGGTCTCCACTTCGACGACATCGGCGCGACCCCGGCCATTCAAGATGTTTTTGAAACTGCATCATTGACTGCTCTCCCAGCGCCCGCCGAATCGGACCTTCATGCTCTGCCGCCCATGGACACATGGACCAACATCCGTACACTCGGCGCGCGCGGTGACGGCGCAACCGACGACACGGAAGCCATCCGAAAAGCCATCGCAGAGCACAAGGCTATTTACTTCCCCTCCGGTCAATACCGCGTCACCGACACAATCGTTCTCCGGCCCGACACGGTTCTTATTGGCCTCCATCCGAGCGTGACACGCATCGTTCTCCAGGATGGAACCCCTGCTTTCCAGGGCGTCGGGAGTCCCAAGCCACTGCTCGAAACTCCCCAGGGTGGCGTCAACATCGTCACGGGGATCGGGCTATATACGAATGGCGTCAATCCGCGCGCCGTTGCGCTGAAGTGGATGGCCGGCAAAGATTCCATGGTAGACGACGTGCGCTTTCTCGGCGGCCATGGCACTGTCGATCCCGACGCCACTCCAGAAGAGCGCCGCAAAGTCTGGGAGCAGATCTACAACAACACGCACACCGCTGATTCCAACATCAGCCGCCGCTGGGACGCCCAGTATCCGAGCCTTTGGATCACCGATGGCGGTGGCGGCACATTTGTCGACATCTGGACGCCCAGCACGTTTGCCCAAGCCGGCCTGTACATTTCAAACACTTCCACCAGCGGGCGCATCTACGAACTTTCCAGCGAACACCACGTTCGCAACGAAGTGATTCTGCGCAACGCTTCCAACTGGCAAATTTACGCCCTGCAGACGGAAGAAGAGCGAGGTGAGGGCGGATTTGCCTTGCCGCTCGACATTCGCGACTCCAGTGACATTACCATCGCCAACCTGCACATGTATCGCGTTGTCAGCAGTTACCAGCCATTCCCTTACGCGATCAAGGTTTCAAATTCCAAAGACATCCGGTTCCGCAACGTCCACTGCTACAGCGACAGCAAGGCTTCTTTTGACAACGCGGTTTTCGACCAGACCCGCAACGTCGAGATCCGCCAGCGCGAGTTTTCCTGGCTCACGCTCTCAGGCAGCGCACCGCCTCCGCCCGCTCGAACGGCATCACCCGTCCTCGCCGAGAACGCCAAATTAGAAAAAGTCGCTGGCGGCTTCTTCAATATTTCCGGCGGCGCGGTCGATGTATCCGGCAACCTTTATTTTGTCGACGCGAATAGGCAAACCATGTATCGCTGGTCTTCGTCCGAACATCAGCTCTCCACCGTCCGCGAAAATCCCCTCGATCCCATCCAGCTCGCGTTCGACAAATCCGGCAACCTGATCGTCGTCTCCTACGCGGGACAAGGCACCGTCTACACTTTCAAGCCGGGCACGGATTTTGACCAGATCACCCTGCTTAAGCCCGAGCAAAGCATCCCGCGCCCCGGAATGACACCGATTCTTCCCGTCGACTACTGGCGCAATGAGAACGATTTCCCTGAAACCGGCCAGAAAAAGAAGCCCTATCAATTCGTCTCCCTGGATCGCAGCGTGTTCATCCCCGCGGGAGAAGATTATGTCAGCGGCGCGCTTTATTACGGCTCCAAGATCCACGATGTGCTGCTCGCCTTCGGGCTGGCGCCCGCGCCAACCGGCCGCAGGTTCTACATCACCGATGAAAACCAAGAGAATACCTACAGCGCCGCGATCGGCGATGACGGCGCCCTCGGTGATCTCAAGCTCTTTGCAGATGTGGGAGGCGAAAGCGTCGCCGAGGATGCCGAAGGCAACGTGTACATTGCCGCCGGCCAGATTTATGTGTACAACCCCTCGGGCCAACGGATTGATACCATCGAAGTGCCGGAGCGCCCTTCGCAGATTCTGTTCGGCGGAGCTGACCGCAAAACTTTGTTCATCGCGGCGCGCAGTTCTTTGTACGCCGTCCAAATGCACAATGCCGGCCGTTAGGGACAATTTCTTGCCGCTCCATTCGATTATCGGAACCGATCTCCGGGCGCGCCCGTGCGCATGAACAACGCGATCTGCATCGTTGGAGCCGTCTATCTCATGATTGGCGCCGGCTCCTTGTTTTCCCAGTCTCCTGCGGAGCCACGCAATCCATCACAATCGCTGCTTGCAACGGCTCGTTCGTCAGATCGCCTGCAAGACAGCGCCTCAACCTCACATTTGCCTCGTCTCGTGGACATCACCAATTCCACGGGCATCCACTTCGAGCATCTTTCCAGCCCCGAGCAAAAATACATCGTTGAATCCATGAGCGGCGGCGTCGCCCTGATTGACTACGACCGCGACGGCTGGCCCGACATTTATTTCACCAATGCGCAAAGCGTGGAGATGGCTCGCGCCGGCCAGAAAGCCCGCAGCGCGCTCTTTCACAACAATCGCGACGGCACGTTCACCGATGTGACCGACAAGGCGGGCGTCGGCTTTCCTTGCTGGGCGATGGGCGCGGCCGTCGGCGATTACAACAACGATGGCTGGCCAGACTTGCTGGTCACCTGCTTCGGGGGTGTGGTCCTCTATCGCAACAACGGTAACGGCACCTTCACCGACGTCACCAAAGAAGCAGGCTTGGCCGGCGACTCCGGCTGGGCAACCGGCGCCGCATTTGGCGACTATGACGGCGACGGCTGGGCCGATCTCTTCGTCTCTCACTACGTTGCGCTCGGCCTGGATGACCTCCCGGTCTTCGGCTCCAGCAAAACGTGCAAGTATCAGGGTATCGACGTCCAGTGCGGCCCCCGCGGGCTCAAAGGTTCACCGGACAATCTCTATCACAACAACGGCGATGGCACATTCACGGATGTCTCTAAATCTGCCGGCGTCTCCGATCCCCAGAATCGATTTGGCCTCACCGCCGTGTGGGTAGATTTCGACGGGGACGGGCGCCTCGATCTTTTTGTCACCAACGATGGCCAACCCAACTATTTATATAGAAATGAGGGCAACGGCCATTTCAAAGACATTGCCTACACCGCGGGTGTCGCCGTCAGCCAGGATGGCGCGGAGCAAGCCAACATGGGCGTCGCCTTGGGCGACTACCTTCACACCGGCCGGTTTAGCCTCGCCATCACCCATTTCAGCAATGAGTACGCCGTGCTCTATCGCAACGACGGCGACATGAACTTCAATGACGAGTCCTACCGCTCGGGAATCGCGCCGAGCACGACGTCTTACGTCGGGTGGGGCGATGGCTTCATCGACTGGCAGAATAATGGCTGGCCGGATTTCTTCATGGTCAATGGCCACGTCTATCCGCAGGTCGACACCGCGGATGTCGGCACCAAATACCGTGAGCCCATGCTGCTCTTCGAGAATCAGCGCAACGGCACGTTTAAGAACATCAGCCATCTTGTCGGACCGGACATCGAAGTCCCGCGCGTTGGCCGCGGCGTGGCTTACGGCGATCTATTCAATGACGGCCGAATCGAAATTGTAGTGGAAAATCTAAAGGGTCAGCCGGTGATTCTCCAACCACAAGGCGGCCCGCCGAATCATTGGATCAGCTTCGAACTGGAAGGAACCCGGAGTAACCGCCTCGCCTTAAATGCGCGTATCAAGGCAACCGCAGGTGATCTCGTTCAGACAGGCGAAGTGCTGAGCGGCGGCAGTTATCTTTCCCAGCCCGACCTGCGCATTCATTTCGGCCTCGGCAATCACGACCGGGTCGACCGCGTCGACATTGTCTGGCCCTCTGGAAAAAAGGAAACAATCCTCAATCTTGCCGCCGATCGCTTCTACAAAGTGAAAGAAGGCCAAGGAACAGTCACCCTAGAAGTGCCGCCTTCACCTTCCCACGGTCGCCCTTAGCTTGGTCCCCCCGTTCCGCCCCTCCGCCATCCTGGGCGAACGCAGCGGAGCACATGGCCAGGTGTAAAGCGGTACCAGCCAGGTGGTTACTCTCACCATAGAATTGAGATATAAGTCTAAGGCGTCCCGAAGAAGTTCAATGCCAATAGGTAGGATCGTCCAGGTGTACGCTCTCCTTAACTCATGAAAATAGCGGCGAAAACAGCGGTGAGCGGCGGTCGACTAAGCGGCTGGCAAATATTTTCCGTATCGCTGTTCAGCGTGCTTTCCACCTCTGCCATGGCCCAGACGGCGCCAGGAACGGTTCTTGCCGGGACTATTCCGGTTCAATCCGCGGGTTCGTCGCCCGATCTGCCGAAGTTTACAGATGTGACTTCCGCACTAAATATAAATTTCGAATACGTCGCGTCGCACACTTCCAAAAAATATCTGATCGAAACGATGGGATCCGGCGTTGCGCTGTTTGACTATGACAACGATGGGCGCCTGGACATCTTCGTGGTCAATGGTGCTCCGCTCAATGACCCCACACCCAAAGGCGCGATTCCGCAAAAGGCCGGACCCAAGGATTGGAACCGGCTTTTCCACCAAAAAAAAGACGGCACATTCGAAGACGTAACGCAAAAGGCCGGACTGCAAGGGGTCGGTTATGGCATGGGAGTCGCCGTCGGGGATTACGACAATGATGGTTTTGAAGATTTGTATGTAACCGCCTACGGCGGGAACAAGCTTTATCATAACAACGGAGACGGAACTTTTACTGACGTGACCGAGCGGGCTGGCGTGGCGGGCAGCGGCTGGTCGACCAGTGCGGCCTGGGTCGACCTTGATGGCGATGGACTGCTCGATCTTGTGGTGCTTCGTTACCTGCAATGGGACTTTGACGACATCTATTGCGGCGAGCGGAGAGAAGGCTACCGGTCGTATTGCCACCCGGATTCTTTCCATGCAATAGCGCCGCTTGTGTATCACAACGACGGAAAAGGCCACTTCACGGAAATCGCGCAAAAATCGGGTCTCGCTCTTCCCGGCAAGGGACTGGGCATCGCCCTCGCGGATTACGACCGCGATGGCCGAGTCGATCTTTTTTTCGCAAACGATTCCATGCCCGAATTTCTTTACCACAACAAGGGAGACGGCACGTTTGAAGAAGTGGCGCTGCAATCCGGCGTAGCCGTGGATAGCGAAGGCCACGCTTACGCGGGGATGGGCGTGGACTTTGCGGATTACAACAACGACGGTTTGCCGGACATTGTCGTCACCGACCTGGCCAGCCAAATCTACGCGCTCTATCGAAACAATGGCGACGGCACGTTTAACTATGACAGCTATCCGTCAGGCATCGGGCTTATGACCATGAAGCACTCCGGCTGGGGCGTGCGTTTCCTGGATGTCGACAACGATGGTTGGAAGGATCTTCTAATCACCCAGGGGCACGATCTCGACACGATCCAGCTTACCTTTCCAGACCTCCGATATAAGGAGCCGATGCTGCTGGCAAGAAATACCGGCAAGGGTTTCGTGGACGTTTCGGCCCAAGCCGGCGACGTTTTTCAGAAAGCATGGGTGGGCCGCGGCCTGGCGATCGGCGACATTGATAACGACGGGCGATTGGACGCCGTGGTGACCACAAACGATGGGGCCCTTCATGTACTGCACAATTCAACGCAAAATCAAAACCACTGGTTGACCTTGGAACTCGTGGGGCACCGGAGCAATCGCGATGCGATCGGAGCTGAAGTAAAATTGGTCACCGCGAAAGGCGCTCAATGGGCCACTGTTACGACCGCGGGCAGTTACCTTTCTTCGAGCGACAAACGCGTGCATTTCGGTCTGGGCTCGGAGGTGGCGGCCCGGACAATCGAAATTCGTTGGCCAAGCGGGATTCGTCAAACGCTTAAAGATATCCGTGCGGATCAGATCCTTCAGATACAAGAACCCCCGGGCAACACGGCTGAAAAAAGTCAGCCCAAATAAAAATGGGCCAAGCGTCGAAGATGAATTGCCCTCCGGAGTCAGGTTTTTTTCGGAATCGCCACGATCGCGGTACCAGTTCCTTCTTTCAAAGTATGGATTGCGTCCACGGCCAAATTATCGAAGTGTTCCAGGAGCCCGCTGGGCCAGCGAACTTGCACTGACTGGAGTTTGTCGGCAGCACCCAGGCCAAAGTGTACGCGCAGATCGTTCTGCGAAATGTAGCTTGAGCCGCTGCGCACCTCATCCACCAGTGTTCTCTTTCCAACTTTGAGAGTGATTCTTGCGCCGATTCCGTCACGATTGGACCGCGTTCCCACCGTTTTGAAAGCAACCCAGTGATTTGCGGAATGCACCGTATTTACCAGCAGGCTCGGTTTGGCATAAACATTGTTGATAACCACGGAAAGTTGCCCATCGTTCCATAGATCACCCACCGCCAAACCGCGCGCCGAGGTTGGAGTTGTGATCCCGGGCCCCGCCGTCGCGGATATATCCGTGAAAGTTTCATTGCCGTTGTTGTGGTAAAGCACACGCGGTTCAAGGTAGCCGCTGCCGAGGTGAAATTTATCTACCTCGGGATAGACATGACCGTTGGCGAGGATCAGGTCCGGCCAGCTATCGTTGTCGAAGTCGAAAAACATCGTGCCCCAGCCCAGGTATTGCGTATGCAGGCCAAGTCCCGCGGCAAACGTGACGTCCGAGAAAATTCCTTCTCCATCGTTGCGGTAGAGGGTCGGCGTGTCGTCGGAGAAATTGGTCTTAAAAATGTCAAGTCGGCCGTCGCCGTTGTAATCGGCGATGGTTGTGCCCATGCCCGCCTGCTCACGCCCATCTTCATTGAAGGAAACCCCCGCCATTACCGCAACATCGGTAAAAGTGCCGTCATGGTTGTTGTGATAAAGAATGCTGGGCGCGCTGTCGCACGCAATGTAGATATCCGGCCAGCCATCATCGTCAAAATCGAAAGTAGATACGCTGAAAGCGTAATGACCGTTGGTCCGGTCAATGTGCGCCTTGGACGTGACGTCGGCAAAAACGCCATTTCCCAGGTTTTCATACAAAATATTTTTGGAGCCAGGCAGGCCGCGCGGCCCGCACATCACCGGAACGCCCTTCCACACGCAGGAGTTTCCTTGGCCCGGTGCGGGAGTGGTGGACAAATTGAAATCCACATAATTTGCGACGATCAGGTCCAGCCGGCCGTCACGGTTGTAATCGACAAACGCGCATCCGGTTCCCCAGGCTTTTCCTGTTCCCGCGACGCCCGCCTTTTCGGCCACTTCGGTGAAAACGCCGTGGTCATTGTGATACAGCCGATTCTTGCCGTAATACGTGACATACAGATCTTCCCATCCATCGTTGTCGTAATCCCCAACGCAAACTCCCTGGCCCCACCCCGTGGCAATCAGCCCGGCTTTCGAGGTGACATCCGTGAACGTGCCGTCATGGTTGTTGTGATAGAGGTGGTTGGTGGGAGCCTGATCGGGCGGAAACCCTTCCAGGGTAGTTCCATTTACGATGAAAATGTCCGGCCACCCGTCGTTGTCATAATCAAAGATGGCCACTCCCGTCCCGGTTGTCTCGATGATGTACTTCTTGGTGTCCACGCCGCCAAACACGCTTACCGCAGTCAGGCCCGCTTTTTCCGCAATGTCGATGAAATTCGCGATGTTTGAATTGTCCCCAGCTTTCTGTGCCACGGTCGGCGATGGCAGAGGACTACCGAGCAACAGGCTGGATACAACCGTCCAAAGCAACGTCTTCCGAAGGAGTACACGCGGAGCTCTCGGCTCAACACTCTTCAAACTTTCACCTCGCTCAAGCAGAATCGAACCGCGCATTTAGAGGGGCGTGGCAATCGATTGTTCACGGACGTACGCTCCGAAACCAAAAAACATAAAGTGTGTGATTGGCGTTGGAAAGTCTTTTCCCTGCTAAAGAGTAGGTTGTGCTTTCGATTGGGTCAAGGAAGTTGCGAGCTCCAGTTGAAAGGTGGCTTTTGATCATTGACGGGAACAAAGGCGAGGAGCGTTCGTCAGGCGTGGTATCACGGCACCTTTTTGTCAATGGCCTCGGGAGGAACCTGCCACTCTGGAACAAAGAAATCGCCAATCAGGTCGCTCACGGGAGTGACAGGCGATTCAATGGATGATTGCGCATACTTCGCCGCGTTCTTTGCGTCGCCCGCCCGGCGATACGCTTGGCTCAGAAGTCGCTTGGCTTGGGTGTTGCCCGGATCCAGGCGAAGCGTCTCCTGAAGTTCCGGGATCGCCCCGTTCACATGGCCCATGCTGAGTTGCGTCTTTCCCAAATTCAAGTGGGCTTCTGTATTTTTCGGATCAAATTGAACGGCCTGCTGAAATGCAGCCAGCGCCTGTGCGGGTCTGGCCGCACGAGCAAGTGCCAGGCCCCGAAAATAACTGAGCAGAAAGTTTGCGCCGAGCTTTTTCTCCGCGTCTGCAAGTTCTATTACTGCTTCCTCTGCGCGCCCGGTCCTGAGCAACACCTGCGCCAATCCGACGTACCCCAGCGGGAACGGATCGCCCGCCGCCACCAGATCGCGAAATGTACTTTCCGACTCAGCATAGCGGCCGGCGGCGAGGTACGCCGCGCCCAGGCGTAAACGCAAAGCGTAAGACTTGGGATTTGCTGCGAGCCCGTTTTGCGCCTCTGTGACCGCCTCGGGGAAGCGGCTGAGTTCCATCAACTCACGCGTCAGATTCAGCCAGTGCTCTTCCTCTCGCGTCGCAAATGCCGCCGCTCGGCGAAGGGCGTCGACGGACTGTTCGCCCCGATTTAAGTGCGCGTCAGCGATCCCAATTAAAGACCATGCTTGCGCTGACTTCAAAGATTCTAAGTCTTCTGGACGCGAAGGTTTTACATAGATGAGACCTTCCTCGACGGCTTTGTCGTAGTTCCCGGCCATCAAGTAGGCCAGCGCAAGATCAAATTGTGTCCACGACGCCTGCTCCACGCCCCGGCTCTTCTTTAAGGCCTGCAAGAGTTTGATCGCCGAATCCTTTTCGCGGATGGAGAGGAGCAGGGAAGCAACGCCGACGCATTGTGCGTCGTTCAAGGGCAAGTTCATAAGTTGTTCAAGAAACTTGCGGGCATCTTCCCGGCGCCCGAGGGCGACATACCCCGTCGCCTCCTGGATCACGAAACTCGGATCTCCGGGCAACGGCTGCCGAGAAAGTTCCAGTTCGTGAAAGGCCTTCTCATATTGTTGCGAATCCAGTTCCACCCGTCCGAGATAGTAGTGAGCAAAAGAGTCGTCGGGTGAAAGTTCTACGGCGTGTTGCAGTGCTTCGCGGGCCGAAGCATGTTGGTGTTCGGTCCATCGAAGAAATCCCAAATTGCGATAGGCGTCTTCCATAAGGGCATCGAGGCGAATGGCTTCCTGATACTCGGCGGCGGCCTCCGCATTCTTACCCATCTGCGCGAGTAATATTCCACGAAAGTTGCGAATATGCGCGTTATCTGGATACTCGCGTTCCGCAGCAGTGAACTCCGCAAGGGCGTCCTCCAGCCGATTCTCTTTCATGGCCGCGAGCCCCCTCTGAAAGGCCTCGCCTTGCGTGGACACCTGGGACTCAATCAATTGCAGGCTGCTCGGGCGCGCCGAGCCAGTCCCTGAGCAGACATAAAGGATGAGAATCAGGAAATAGTTCATGCTACGGATCTTCGGCAGCCTTGGTTACTTCGCCCAGGCGTTCCGTTTGTTTTTCCAGCTTCTCGTGCGATTCACGATTCAGGGTCGTGGAAAGCGCGAATTCGTGCGCGGCTTTCTCTTTCTCGCCCAACGACTGGTACACCCTGGCGAGTTTGTAGTGAACCGCCCCGTCGTGATCGTCGGTGACGGCGATCTTGAAGTGTTCTTCCGCCTTGTGAAAGTCGCGCAGTTCGGAGTACGCAGTGCCTAAATCACGGTGTATATCGGCATTTCCAGGATTCGCCTCAAGCGCCCTCACAAGGTATGGCAGCGCCTTATTGGGTTGATGCTCGAACAGGTAAGTATTGCCCAGGTCGTTCAAGGCTCCCCCGTGGCGCGGGTTCATCGCGAGTTCAGCCTCAAGCGCTACGCGTGCTTCGGGAACTTTAAGATCTTTCCAGAGCAAATGTCCCAAACTATAGTGGAGATTAGGCGCGGACGGTTTTAAGGCGATCGCCGCGCGATATTCCCCGATCGCTTTTGCGTCGTCACCTTTCGCGGCCTCCAGGTCGCCCATCAACTGGTGGACGCGGTACGAATCAGGGTCGGCCTGGTAGAGTCGAAGGTAAGCGCCTGTCGCCAATTTTTCGTAGCAACGCGCGCGCCAATAGGCTGCTTCGGCCGAAATGCTCTCTGCGGCCGATAACCCCTCAAGAGCCTTGAGGGCTGCATCCGACTGCCCCGCTTCCAGCAGCGCGCTCGACACTCGCATGCGAAAATCAGCAGAGCTAGAGGGAGTGAAAATCTTGCCTGCACACGGCACGATGCTGGAAAGCCCCTCGCGCTGAAGCGCCAGATTAATTTCCCTTTCGCTGCAGTTCCCGGTGGGAACGTCCTTCGCCGCAGTGGAGGCTGCGAAGCTGGACTCTGCCGCCGCTTGAGGCAAATTCCCGGTCTGCGCAGCGAGGAACGCAAGCGCCAAATGCCCTGCGGGAGAATCTCGGCTCTGTAAGCTATCTCTGAGAGCCTGGATTTTTTCGCGGGCGGAATCGGGCAGCTGTTCAAGCGCTGAATCGCCAAATCCAGTTTCCCGAAGCCCCAGAATCCTTTCGGTCTGTTCCACATCGATGCCCACCGCTTTGTCCCAATCCTGCAGGGCGGGATCGACGTTGCCCTGTGTCAATCTTGCCTCGCCTCGGCGCACTAGTGCTCGCAGGTTGTCGGGATTGCGGCGCAGCTCTTCGTCGAACTCACGGATCGCCTGATTCACTTTTCCCGCGTGAAGAAGAACTTCACCCAGTTCGGTATGCAATCCAGGGCGATTCGGCGAAGCCGCCAGCGCATTTTGAAAATGAATCACTGCCGAAGGCCATTCGTTGCTCGAGGCATAACTCTCCGCGAGTAACTGTTCGCTGCGTGAAGAACCTGGAGCAACTTTCTCCAGGTGCGCCACCTCCTGCTTCCCCAGCCGCTCATAAGCGCTTCCCAGGAGATAAAGAAGATCGACGTCCGCCGGTCGCAGTTCCAACGCACGGTGAAGGGTGACAACTTCTGCTTGCCACTGCCCGGCGATCTCTTGCGCAGTCGCCAGCCAGAGCCATGTCTCTGGCCGGTTCGGCTCCGCCTTCAGCGCAGCCTTCAAGTAGGGAATAGCTTTTGCGCCTTCGCCCAGCTTGCAATAGTCCACTCCAAGGAAAAAATTAGCCCCGGCAAGCCCTGGTTTGATTTTCAGCGCGCGGCGGAATTCTGCCATCGCCTCAGTGGAACGATCCTGAAGCTGATAAACCAAACCAAGATTCATATGGACTTCAGCGAATTCCGGAGCGAGGGCAAGAACCGCCTGGTATTCCCGCTCCGCCGTGGCATAGTCCTTATCGTGTTGGGCCTGTTGTGCTGCGGAAAAGTGAGCTTCGATTGCCGAACTCTTCTCGGCAGGTGCTGGTGCGCTCTGCCCAGCCAAATTCGCCGCGGGGATCGCCATCAGAATTAACAGCGATGAAAGAATCCGGGACCGGCGAAAAATGCGGCCTGCCGAGTGTCTCCGGTTCACAATTGAGCTCTTCATTCGAGGGTTCAGGTCTCTCATTCTAATTCTGGGGAGTGCGTGGCAAGGTCTTCTCTTTTTCCAGTTTTGACAGTTGCTCAAACTGTGCCAATTCGCTGGCGCTTGCCTGCGTATCGTGCAATTCACGATAGACTCTCGCCAGCAAATAATGTGGTTGCGCCGCGGCAGGATCGGCCGTGATCGCCGCCTGGAACTGGCCCTTCGCCTTCTGGAGCTCATTTTGCGCTTGATAACACTGCCCGAGCAGAATGTGTAATTGCGGCAGATTGAGTTGCGATTGCTGAGCCACCATCAGAAATGGGAACGCCTCAGAAAAGCGTTTATATCGCACGGCAATGTCTCCCAGGTACAAATTCGTCAAGGGATCGTTCGGATTTTCCTTATACGCTTCCTTGAATGCTTTCTCGGCTGGCTCCATCTGCCGCTGCGCCCAATAGGCCACTCCGATCAAGAATTGCATCCCCGGAGCGTCCGGCCGTTTGACGAGAGCTTTCTGGTACTCTTCGATCGCGTCGGAATAGCGTTCCTGATCCGCGTACACCTCGCCCATCAACGCATGGAGTTGAAAGGAATCCGGGTCCAGCGCCTTGAGTGCCTCGATCGAACGAAGAGACGCGTTCTTATGGAGCCGCGCCAATTCGTAGAGGGCGTCCGCGTCTTTTGAGTCCTGAGCGAGAGACTGATTCAAGTGCGAAAGTGCTTCATCAATGCGGCCGGAAGACTGCAATGCCAGACCTAAATAGTATTGCGTGCGGGGATGCGGTTTGGGTGTTTCGAGTTCCCGTTCAAAGTAATCGATGGATTGGACAAACTCATTCTTCCCGAAGTAAGAAAGCCCCAGAAAGAAATTAACCCCCTTATAGCTCGGGTCGCTGGCAAGAACTTGTTTGAACCGTTGGATGGAGTCATCGAATTTGAGCTCCGTCTGTTCCAGAACGCCAAGGCGCTTCAAGGTCTCCAGGTTTTTGGGAGCAGCGGCTAGAGCTTGCTTGTAAATACGCTCCGCAGCGTCGTAGTTTCCGGCGTTTTCTTCTCCTCGCGCCTGTTCGAGAAGAGCCTCCACGTTGGTTTGCGCTCGGAGCGGCGATGGGGTTATTCCAGTAATCCCCAGGAAGGGGACCAACAACAGAATGCAGACAACTCTGAACGGGGCCCCTAGCCGAGCAGGCACAAGGCCTGCCGTCGAGTTCGTCGATACTGTCAAATAGTCGCTAGACAAGAATTTGTTGTTCACTTTGAGCGAATTCACAAAAGTACAATTCTTCCGCAAAAGTATAGCAAGCCGGTACAAACGAGATTTGGAAGAACGGCGGGTGGCATGGCTCAGGCTCTAAGTTCCCAAAGCTATGGTATTCGACGGACGGCCACGAGAGTGGTGGTATTCGGCGCCCCGGAAACCGTGCGTGAACGAATCAGGGCCTCAAACCAGATGGGTTGCGAGCGGCTCTCTACGGCGGAAATTCGCAGCGCGCTCATGAGTTGGCGCCGATTTTCTTCATCCGCAAGAAATCGCCCCGCAGCCTCGGTCCCTTCTTGTTGAAGGCCTTGCAGGACCAGGACGCTGCCGTCGTGCGTGGCATTGGGCAGCAGTGAAATCGTGGCGTAATCTTCACCCATCGTGCCGGTCCAACGGAGGCCTTCATATTGCGCCTGCTCACCGGGCAACGGATTTTTGTTCACGAACGCCTTGGCACTGTTTCCCACCACACCTTCGGTCTCGCGGAAGTTGAGCCTGTCCTGGAACAGCGTCACCCACGGATTCGATCCCGGGCTTCCAATAAAAACGTAATTGTTATGGTCCAGGTCCCGCAACCTCAAGTCCCGCGGGTAACGCACCAGAACCTGGGTCTGCAGCGGTCCCGCCATTCTGTACAGCGCCACCACATCCGCCACATCCGCAAACGAAGTAAGCGTCGAGTTGGAAAGGTAATCACTCAGGCGGGAATTCGCCGCGCCAATCTTGTTGGCTTCGGGTCCTTGCAGAAATTCCCGATGAAGATACTGGTCAAGCGATCCAGGCTGACTGGAAAGAATCCGTGCCATCCCATAATTGCTGTCCGCCAGGACGATGATCGTCTGATGCCGCATATCGAAGATCTGGGAAAATGGCCAGGAAAGAGCTGCGGGAGTCGGCACGGCGCTGGCCGCGCGGTGCATAATGACTCGATACGCCAACGCTCCGCACAACATTCCCAGAAGAACGCAGAGAGCCCACGGCAACATCGCCCGGCGAGGCCATGCTACGACTGACATCGCCTTTGGCTCGACCGTCGCGGAAAGCGTCTCGGCTTTCTGCGCCGCTCGAAAGACCGGCGCATAAGAGCCCTTGGGTATTTCCAGGACGATCGACTCGTTGCGTCCATCCTCATTGAAATACTCGTGGAGCTTCAGGCGCAACTGCCGCACATGGACGCGTACCGAGCTGTCTTCCAGGGGACTGTAATCGGATGGCTTGTGAAACAGTGCATTGCCGATATGCTGCTCTGTCAGTTCGTGCGCATTGCCGTGCATGGTCTGTTCGACGATGTACTGCAGCAACTCGCGGAGGCGAGTGCTCTTCTGAAAGTGCGGACTGGACACAATTCGCTGCACGAGCTGCCAGCGCTCATCCGTTTGCAGGTCCACCATTGTTGGTGCTTGTGCGACGCTCATGATTGTTGAGGTCAGTGACTATCTGATTTTTCGATTGGACGAAGTGATGCTACCACATACTTTTCCAGAGTGAAATGTTTAACCGGGTTCTTTCCAATGTTTTCGACTTCTATTGCCGATGTGTACCACGGTGAATCACCTTGGCTTCACCTGTGAGACCCTTTGCATTGGGCGGGAACTGCTCGATTATTCGAGCATACTCCAACTATCGTAAGTGTTCCAATGTGAACAGGTATCTTGGAGGATGAAGGTCGTCGGGCAACCCACGAACGCCCCGCTGGCGGTCAGCCTCCTCGGGTAATTAGAAAAGGGGTAGCGAAACGTATGGCCTTTCGATTCATTTCACGGCGCCGTTTCATCGAGAATTCCGTCAGCGGCGGGCTGGCCGTTGGACTCGGGTTAGGCGTCGAACCCCTGCGCGCAACCGCCTCAGCTGCGGCCACCGCCACGGATGGGCTGGCGTTAAAGGTTACCGGCGACGCCAAGCAAGGCTACGGCGTTGCTCTTCTTTTCAACGGCCAACCAGTCGCCCGCCACAACCAGGGAGGTGAGTTTTCCGCGATCTTCCAGAACGAGGATCGCAGCGTGGAAGACCGTGTCGAAAACTGGAAAGCGAACTCGTGGACGGGTGATGCCGCTCGCATGACTCTTAGCGGTGAGTGCAAGTTAAAAAACTTGAACGCGACCGTCTTTCTCCAAGTGGAATATGAACGTATCACGCCTCGCGTCGTGCGCAAGAAAATCCGGCTTCGCCAATCCGATATGTTTCTGTTGTTCTACCAGTTGAGTAACCGTCTGGAAGCGACGGGAAGCCCCGCGAAGCTCTGGAGTTTCGACCAGTTGAATTGGCAAGGCGAAGCGGCGCATGAATATTTTCCCGCCGCCGGATTCCGTATGAAGAATGGCCTCTGCGTCGGCCTGCTCACCGATTCCGGCTACCGCAATCAGTGGACGCGAATCGTGCGGAGAGATGGCAAACCCGTGAAGCCCGCTCCAGCGCGTATTCCCGACGCCAACCTTTATATTGGCTCTTCTCCAGCGGAGCGGGGCCAAGGCAATTTCTTTGTGCAGCAGACCTTTGGCGAACTTACGCAACAGATTTCCGGTGAAGATTCTGCGCAACCCGTACCACTGTCGGAAACTTCTTCCTGGAAAAGGCTGGGCGAAGCCACCTTGGAGCAGCGCGAGGGTGTGGTCGTCGTGTCCGCGCGGAGGGCAGAGGACGGGGTGATCATTCCAATTACCGTAGATGGCGCCGCGGTTCTCTCGATTCGCATGGAGTATCGCTCGGCTGCTCCGGTTGCAATTCAAGTGTGGAAAGTGGATGGCCAGTTGCGCAGGCTGGACAACATTACTCTCTACAATGATGTCGCGCCCGAATCGCATGAAGCGTGGGGGATATTTGAAACGACAGTTTTCGTGCCGGGATCGCGTGCGTATGGCCGCGCCCTGTTCCTATCCGTCGCTCCTTCGGAACAAGGGCTGGTTCTAGATGTGCCCGGCGTGCCCGCAAAGAGCGAAGTGCGCGGACTCCAAATTCGCCGCATCGCCACCTGCTGCGAACCCTACCATCGGCTAGAAATGGATCGTCCCGAGGAGAAAACCGTCTTTGTTTTTGCGGATGAGGCGATACCCGACACGATCCGCGGCCACCGGCTTGCCAGTCAACTGAACTTGGCGGACGGGCTTGACTTCAAGGGAGGCGATACCGAAAAGGTAGTTTACGCCGACCTTATGATGCTCACCTGGATCGCTGGCCCAGAAAGTTTTCGCCCGATCCTTGCGCCCAGCATCTGGTACTCCGCAGCCGGCGAGATGTATCTCCGCGACAGTTTTTTCGCGCTCAGCGGCATTCACAACCAGAAATTGAATGAAAGTGTATTTGGCCTGTGGGGCGAAAATCAGGGATCAGACGGCTCCATCAATACTCTCCTGGAACCCAATCTTGCAAATGTGGAGCGTAAATCGAACGATTCCACGCCTCTTTGGCTAATGTGGGCGCTCTTAAATCACCGCCGCTTCGGCGCCAGCTTGCCGATGGATAAAGTGCGCAAAGCAGCGGAATATTGTCTGCAAACCTACGACCCTCGCCGGGAATCGGTTTGCCATGCACAGTTCGTCCTCGGGCAACTCGATATCATCCGATACTCGGAGGGCACATCGGCAATCTGCGAAAACCAGGGCATGCTGGCCGTCACACTGAGAACAATTAAGGAATTGCAGATTCCTGGAGTCAGCGAAGCACTGTCCGAAGAATATATTGGCCGTGCAGAGGCACTCTATCGCAGCTATTACGATCCCACCCGCAAGTTCATGCGTCCGGCGCGCGACATCGCCGATGCCATCGGTTTTGCAGAAATATTCCCGGAATATCTTTCCCTTTGGCTGTTCAAGCGGAAAATCCTGACCGACGAGATGGTTGTGAACCATCTCGATCGTATTCCGGCGCTCATGCCAAGAAATGAGTGCCCGCATCCCGAGGTGGGTGGCACGGTGCGGCCGATCCTGATCGGGCTTCCGGAAGGACGAAAGGACGGGAGCTACTTCACCAGCAAGTGGCACCCCATGGTCAGCGATTCCTTTGCTGTGAACTATGCCAATCGTGCCATGGACGGAATTTATTACAACGGCGGCAGTTGGATGCGAATTGAAATCTGCGGCTATGTCACCGGCCTGCTTCACGGGTGGAACAGCGCCAAAAAAGCAATCGCAAACCGGCTCTGGGCGGAGCTAAATATCTCCCCGGACTTCCCTACCAGCCAGGAGTACCTCGCCACCGATCCGGCGCACCCATTCTTCGGTTACCATCGGGTCTTCGCGTGGAATTCATTTGTCCTCCAGGCGCTGGAGTTGGCAGGCCTCCGATCCCCGGGAATGGACCCAGATTATAAGATAGGGAGCACGAATCTCTGATTTTTCATAGAAACCATTCTTTCACCCAACAATCTTCCTTCTTTTCATAGCTCTGCGCCCATGATGGGCTCGGGAAAAGGTGAATCACAATGAATTCACGTGTTACACCCTTTTCTTAATCACGGTCTCGGTTGATTATCCCCGTACGTTGTGCTCGTAGTGTAAAAATACTAGTCCGCCCGCTAGGTCGTGCTTCCAATCTATTTGGGGTGATCAGTTCTGGTTCAAAGTCCTCAATTCCCACAAATCATCACCTGAGGCTTGGCTGGTTCCTGATCAATGCGGTAAGGGGGAAGTCCATGAAGAGGTTCATTTATACTTTGGCGTTCCTAATCTTGTCAGCTGTGGTTTCGCTTCGCGCTCAAACCACCAACGGCAGCATCGAAGGCTCGGTCACTGACCCCAGCGGCGAAGCTGTCGCTGGCGCCAGCGTCACTGCCCGAAATTTGGATACAGGACTCACTCAAGCCACCACAACAACGCAAGCCGGTATCTATTCTCTGCCGAACCTCCCTCCCGGTCGTTACTCCGTCACAGTCGAGGCGCCTAATCTCAAGAAGTTCGCACAGGAAGGCGTTACAGTAACGACCGGGACCGCTATCTCCTTGAATATCCCCATGCAACTGGGCGCCGTTTCGGAAAGCGTGACAGTCACCGCCGACGCCACACAATTGCAAACCACGACATCCGAAATAGGCGCCACCGTATCACCAACGCTGATTGCCAATTTGCCGCTGCAAGTTTCCGGCACCATTCGCAATCCCGTGCAGTTTATCGAACTCGTCCCTGGCTTTGTGGGCGGCGTAGCCAACGATCCGGGAAGCAATTCGAGCGACGATTTCAAAGTGAACGGTGGGCAGGAAGGCGGCACCGACATCCTCGTCGATGGCGTCTCCATCTCGCTGGTTTCACCGAACACGCAATGGAATAAGGGCGTTTCCACGGATGCCGTGGATGAGTTCCGCGTGCTGCAAAGCAACTTCTCCGCGGAATACGGCCAAGCCGGCGATGGCATCGTAAGCCTCACGATCAAGTCCGGCACCAACGAGCTGCATGGTTCCGGCTACGATTTCCTCCGCAACAAGTCACTCGACGCCAACAGCTGGGTCAACAACCTCCAGGGGTTGAAAAGGTCCGTGGATACGCAAAACGACTTCGGAGCCACTGTTGGCGGGCCGGTTTGGATCCCCAAGGTCTACAACGGAAAAAACAAGACCTTCTTCTTCTTCGCCTATGAGGGATTCAGGTTCCGGAACGGTGGCACCAATCAGGATAGTTTCCCGAACGAGAATTTTCGCAAGGGCGACTTCTCCCAGATTTGCCAGGCCGGGTTCACTAACGGCATTTGCAACGATCGAACCGCCAATCCTGCAAATAAGCCGCCAACAAACGCCCCATGCGTCGCTGGGGACACTCGGGTCAACTGTGTACCTACCAACCAACTCTATGATCCCACCACGCATACGGCCGTCCCCGGCGACAACCTGGCAAACGATCCAAATTTCAAGGCCAGTACGGTCATGACCAACGTCTTCGGATTGCTCCCCCCCACAAACGGAAGTTTGAATAACAACGTCATCGACCGATCTCTTTCGAGCACCACCGCGAACCTTTACGACGTCAAGATTGACCACAGCTTTTCCGAGAAGCACCGCATCTCCGGCGGGTTCGATTACGACAACACCAACACCGGAGGTACCTCCGATTTGGGCCCCATTTTCGGCTCCCACACTCCCCAGAGCACGCGCTACACGCGCATCAGCGACAATTACGTTATTTCTCCCACCCTTGTTAACCAGGCTCTCTTCGGCTTCAGCCGCCGGTTTCGCGGAGAAGTCTCAAATAGTCTCGGCTTGGGATACCCGGCGAAGATCGGGCTCACTGGAGTGCAGGAAACTACTTTCCCATGCATCAAGTGGGGCGACACGAATTACAACGTAAACAACTGCGGTGATTCCCAATTCGCCGACAATGTTTATCAAATCAACGACGCAGTAAGCTGGATCAAAGGCAAGCACAGTTTCAAATTCGGTGGCGAAATTCGCATGCTGCAATTTAACGTGCGGCGCCTGACGCAGAGCTCCAGTGAGCTCGATTTTGCTGCCGCTCAGACTAGCAGCACAGGTGGTTCGTCCGGCTTTGGGGGCAATTCCGTGGCCAGCTCGCTTTTCGGTCTTTCGGATACCACCACGCTGAACTACGGTAATTTCAGCGGCGTTCGGTACAAGGATTTCGCGCTGTACGCGCAGGATACGTACCGGTTCACCTCCAAACTCACCCTGAACTACGGTCTCCGTTACGATATCAACTTGCCGGCTTCTGAGGCATTTAGTCGCTTCTCCATGGTCGATCCCACACTCCCCAACCCCGATGCCGGAAATATCCTTGGGGCTTACACCTATTTCGGATCTGGCGCAGGACGAAACGGGCGGAAGCGTCCACAGGACATCTATCACAAGGCATTCGGCCCGCGTCTGGGCTTCGCTTACAGCATCAACAGCAAAACCGTGGTTCGCGGCGGATACGGCATTTATTACGAAGCTCTAAAGGAAGGCTCATTTGCCGATCAGGATGGACTGGGATTTTTCAACCGTCAGACTGTTACCCCGACTAACGGCGGACCCACACAGATCGACAATGGCATCACACATATCTTTCCTCCTTCAGGGCCCTTTACCCCGGGTGGGCAAAACGGGAACGGCGGGGTCATTTTCGTTCCAGCGAATTCTGGGAAGCCCGCGGACATTCAAACCTGGAATCTCGACATCCAGCGGCAGGTCACCAATAACCTGATGGTGAGCGTAGCCTACGTTGGGTCAAAAGGAACTCATCTGCCGGCTTTGAACATTATTCCGAATCAGACGAATCCTTCCTTGGTGCCATTTCTCAGCACTTTCAGCACTGAGCTGACTGTGAACTCAAGTTGTCTTGCTGGTGCCCCATCTCCGGCCCCACAATGTCCAGGTGCCATTGCCGCCGGTGTCAAATTGCCTTACGCCGGCTTCAACGGACCCCTCAATCAAATCTTTCGACCGTTCCCGCAATATGGCAACTTCAACCAGGAAGATAATTCGTTCTCACCGGATCGCTCGGGCAACTCCACCTATAACGCAATGCAATTGCAACTCAATAAGCGCGTCTCTCAGGGCTTGACCTTCCTCGTCTCTTACACGGTTTCGAAGAATATAACCGATGCCGACTCGGCCGGCCCGGGCGTCTCCGGTTTCATCGGCACCAACAGTTTCATCGGCGAGAACTCCTACAATCGAAAGGCGGAGAAAGCGGTCAGCCAGCTCGATACTCCGCAATCTTTGGTAATGAGTTTCTTCTATGAACTCCCGCTCGGCCATGGAAAGCCGTTCATGAACGACAGCGGTCTAAAGGATCGTGTCTTCGGTGGTTGGTACACTTCCGCCATCTTGACCTACCGCTCAGGCACGCCTACGGAGGTTTACGGCAACTGTCAAGGCACCGCCGGCGATGTCTTGTTTGGCGGGTGCAACACAACAGGTGCGGGCGCCAGGGTCAACATCGTTCCCGGTGTTTCCCAGACGAATAAATCGAATTTCAACCCAACCACCGCGCCGTTCTGGAATCCTGCCGCCTTTTCGCCCGCGGCTGCCCTCACATTTGGCAACGAACCACGCTCTTTGTCATCTGCGCGCGCGTTTGGCGGGAGGAATGAAGACCTCACGATTGGAAAGAAAACACATCTGATTGGCGAGAAGGCGACGATCGACTTCCAAGCCTCTTTCTTCAACATGTTTAACCGGCACATTTACAGTACGCCAAGCAACGTCTTTGGCCCCAGCTTGCAAACTCCGTTCCTTCCCGCAGGCCACATAGATCCCGTCACGAAGAAGGTAGACTGCGCAGGGCCGCTGGCGTGCGGATTCGGCGCCGTCACCGGTTCCAGCGGACCGCGCATCATTCAATTTGGCCTGAAGATCTCGTATTAGTATCGAAGAGCCCGGCTCAGGGCCCCCCTGATCCGGGTTCTTCTCACTCCTCCAACACCGGAGTCGCAGCCATATGAGTCAGTTCAACCGGCGTGGCTTTATGAGAACGCTGCTCGTCACCGCTGTCCCGGCTCACGCCAATATTTCCTCAAGAGCCCTGTGGTCCTTCTTCGATTCCGATCTTTCCTCATCCTCCGCCAACCTTGAACACGGTCCCCAGCAGCTTCGCATCTCGCCAACCGGTTCGCCGCTTGCCTTTCAGAATTTCCTGCGAATCAACGATCAATGGAAACCCGCGACCCTTCCCAACAACCCGTTCATCGCCGGCGACTCCTTTTCGTTAATCACTTCCAAAATACGGCGTGAGAACTCCCGTATTTACTGCGCAGGCGAAGGCAAAGCGGAAGGAACCGACGGTAAATCGTTATCCTACAACTGGGATTCAGAAATCACCGCCGTGAGCCTCGCAACAGATGCGCCCTGGTTTCGCTTTTGCACCACCCTTCATCTGCCCGCGCCCGTCAGGCTCCACCAGGAAGCCCACGTTGAGCCGCAGGTCATCACCTGGTTGAGTTCTTCGTCGACCCTCATGGAAGGCCAGTCCGGAAGCTGGCGGCGCGTGCTGCTCGATCAGCCAACGCGCAACTCCCTCGGCACCTATGGCAACGATCTCCCGGCTGTATATCTCCTGGACCAGACCCTCGGGATCGAAACCATGATGTACTTCGATTTCAGCGACATGAATTGGATGTCCATCGAAAATCTTCCCCGTTTCCTGGTTTATCGCTGCTCCAGCCTTTCTCAAATCCAACGGGACGGCACCCAGCGCCTCGGCGTGGGGCTTCTTGCCCGACAAGCCACCGGTAATGTCTTGCCGGCGGGCGACATCAACTTCACCTACTGGCTGCTCCAGCGTCCCATGACTCGATTGCTGACCGCCCAGGAGTCCGTCTCTCGCTGGATGCCAGCGCTGCTTCCCCTGTTCGAAGAAAAACTTGCCTGGCCCGCTTGCGCCACGTCCTGGAAAGAATTCGCAACCGGTACTGTGGAAGACTTGCAGGACAAAAGCTCCGCGCAGATCGAGGCGAAAGGTCACACCGGCCTGCGTGCTTACGTTAAGGCCACCTCCAAGCTTTGGACGGACGCCCCCGACAACTTCGAGTTGATGACCGTCACAGACGTGCTGTGGCCGTCTCTGCTCTATCTCCGCCTTCACCCATCGGCAGGTTTCGAACACGAATGCAACGATCTGCTGGGGGATCTCCCCGCGTTTTACCACGCCGAAACGCACAGCATCAGCAACGACCTCACGCCCAAAAAGGACGAGCGGGCCGATTCCTGGTATCCCTTCGAGAATTCGCTGATCAAATATCCGATGATTGGCAGTCTGGCGGGATCAAAGGAAATCACTGACAAATTTCTAGACGCTTTCCGAACCGCCCGGAAGCTTGCCGAGCAGTACAACTATCTTTTTCCGATCTACTACCAGGTGGCAACGCTCCAGGCGGAAGGCGCGGGCACGAATTATGCCGTGGGCGGTTTGTACGCGTGGGCCGCGATTCTCGCCAACAAACTAACGGGAGAAGCTCAGTACCTCGAAGAAGCACGCCGCGCGATCCATGTTTTGTGCACGGTGCCCCCCGACCGGCTTTTCCACGAGCCCCAGGAACTTGCCTACGGCGCCCTCGCCGCGGCGGAGCTCGGCATGGTGGAGGAGGCGAAGTACCTCCTCTACGAGCAACTCCGCATGTTTTATTGGTACTCCGACCCCAGCCAGAAAACTCACGACGTCCGCGGAATGGTTCAGGCTGCCGCTTCCATCCTCTATCCCGCGTTCAAAGAGAATGTCGAGGCCATCCTCCCTTGGACCGGCGTCATGAAACGCGGAATTGTGTTTGAAGGTTTGCTGCGTTTTATGGACCAGCAGCGGCGCAACAATTTCTATTTCTTTGAGAATTGCACGGCCAACCGTAAGCGGGGCGCCTCCGCATTCATTCCGTTCGAAAACCTGGGCACGCTGGAACTCGCGGGAATGACCGGCAACGTGGGAAAGGAAATCTACGGCGCGGGCGAATCTATTTGGATGTATCTGATGTTCGAAGCTCTTGGGCAGTCCGGCGATAGGGAACTGATGCTGGTCAACCTCGACCTTCTTGATGTGACCCATTCAGCGGAGTTTCCGCCGCAGAAACTGAATTTCATCCTATACAATCCCACGCCCAATACCCGGTCCACAAAGATTGCCATCCCCTCGGCGAATGGACGCGCCGTTCGCCTGACAGTGAATGGCAAGGCCGCCGAGACACTAGAGGTCCAGAAACATTCATTCATCCGGCTGCTGGCCGAGTTTTGATGGGTGGGGAGCTGATTCCTATCCACATGAAATTTGTTTTCCAGCTGATTTGATCGGTTAAGGAAGGAAATCTCATCATGATAAGAATTCCTCTTTCTGCAATTCGTGTGGCAAGAATCCCCGCCCTCGCCGCGTTGATCGGCATTGCCATTGCAATCGCTGCTGCAATTTCTTTTTCTCCACCCTTTGGAACCTGGACCCGGCTTTCCGCCGATCCCATCGTCTCCCCCAAGGGCGATAAATTCGAGTCGGCAGGAACATTCAATCCTTCCGTCATAAAGAAGGATGGAAAGTTCGTTATGCTTTACAGGGCCCAGGATCGCAACGGCACATCCTCGCTCGGGTATGCCACAAGCGATGATGGCGTGCATTTCACTCGCCGCCCCGAACCGGTCCTGATTTCCGAAGCGCCTTATGAAAAAGGCGGCGGTGTGGAAGATCCCAGGTTGCAGAAAATCGGAGCCACGTATTATCTGACTTACACCGGATATAACAACGTAGACGGGGCCTCTCCAGACAAGAAAGATGCCCAGCTCTGCTTGGCCACTTCCGCAGACCTGGTTCACTGGCAGCGCCACGGCGTGATCATCCCGAGCTACCAGGGAAAATGGAACGTGAAGTGGACGAAGTCAGGCGCGATAGTTCCCGAAAAAATCAATGGCAAATATTGGATGTACTATCTCGCTGACGCCAAGGGCAGAGACCAGCAAATGGGCCTGGCCTATTCTGAGGATTTGCTGCACTGGACGGAAGCCCTCGATCATCCGGTTCTGGCCAGCCGTCCAGGATCATTTGACTCGCAGGTTGTAGAGCCGGGGCCGCCGCCAATCATCACCCCACAAGGCATCTTTCTGGTTTACAACGGCGCGGACGACAACCTTCTTTACTCAACCGGTTGGGTCCTGTTCGACAAAAAAGATCCCACAAAAGTTCTGGCCCGTGCGGAAAAGCCCGTATTTGCGCCGGAAAAAGAGTGGGAAAAGGTAGGACAGGTGCCGAACGTGGTTTTTGTCGAGGGCATGGTCCGTGACGGAAACCGCTGGCTCTTTTATTACGGCGGCGCAGACAAAAACGTCGGCGTTGCAACAGCGCCTGTTCTCTAGCGCGCCGCTGCCCATCTGCAAGCTCAATGGTGCCTGCTCACCCTGATTTCCGGAAAGGCGATTGTGAAACTCAATTCGTATCTCTTAAAAAGCACCATCGTTGCCGCACTCGGTGGCCTTCTGTTCGGGTTCGATACAGCCGTGATTGCCGGCGCCACCCACGCACTTAGGGAAACATTTCATCTCTCGCCGGCCGCTCTTGGCATGACGGTTGCCTCCGCCCTGTGGGGAACGATCCTTGGTTCCATGCTCGCCGGCATTCCCGGTGATAAATTTGGCCGCCGGGACAGTTTGCGCGCCATGGCCGTCCTCTATGTCGTTTCCGCCCTCGGCTGCGCCCTGGCGTGGAACTGGACGGCTCTCGTACTCTTCCGCTTTATCGGCGGCCTCGGCATTGGCGGCTCCTCAGTGCTCGGCCCGATGTACATCGCAGAGGTCGCTCCGGCCAAATGGCGTGGTCGGCTGGTTGGTTTGTTCCAGTTCAACATCGTCTTCGGCATCCTGCTCGCTTATCTTTCCAACTACGTTTTGGGAACTATGGGTTTTGGCGCCGCCGAGTGGCGCTGGAAACTGGGAATCTCCGCGGCTCCTGCCCTGCTCTTCCTGCTCTTGTTGTTTGGAATTCCGCGCAGCCCCCGCTGGCTGGTCAAGAAACAAAGAATTGAAGAGGCCCGGGATGTGCTGCGGTTGACGGGAGAGGAAAATTACGAGGAGGAACTCCAGGAAATCATCGTCTCCATCGATGCCGAACATGTCGCCGGCGATTCACTCTTTTCGTGGAAGTACCGCCTCCCGATTTTTCTGGCCGTCTCCATCGGCATGTTCAATCAGCTTTCGGGAATCAACGCCATCCTCTACTACCTGAACGATATTTTTGCCTATGCCGGCTTCAACAAAGTGTCTTCAGACCTGCAGGCGGTGGCCATCGGCGGAACGAATCTGCTCTTTACCATGCTCGCGATGTCCGTCATCGATCGCATCGGCCGCAAAACATTATTGCTTATCGGCTCCGTAGGCACGGCACTGTGTCTCGGCGGCGTCGCGGCCATCTTTTTCGCCCACAGCCACCAGAATCTGCTCGTGTGGCTGCTGATCGGCTACATCGCGTTTTTCGCATTTTCCCAGGGCGCGGTCATCTGGGTTTTCATCAGCGAGGTTTTCCCCAATCGCGTCAGGGCGAAGGGGCAAAGCCTGGGCAGTTTTTCCCACTGGTTCATGAATGCGCTGATTTCAGGAATTTTCCCGCTCCTTGCCGCCTCCTCTGGCGGATACCCTTTCGTTTTTTTCTCCCTCATGATGGCGCTTCAGTTTTTCGTCGTCCTGTTCATCTACCCCGAAACCAAAGGCGTCTCTCTCGAACAGATGCAGAAGAAGCTGAAGATCGCTTAAAGCATTGGCACTGGAAGCTGCCAATCCTCCAGGGTTGGTCGCACGCTAGGGGGCTGCCTGCCGCTTTATTCGAACAGGATCTTGGCCATCATCCCTTTATCTTCATGATTCAGCAGATGGCAGTGGAACAGCGACATCCCCTTGATGACGGGGTTGGTAAAATCCATCACCACGTCCACCGTTCCGCCGACCGGCACGTTCACGGTGTCCAACCAGGCCGGGTTTTCGAGTTGCTTCCCATCTTCGGCATAGGCCAGGAAATGCACCTGGTGAATATGCATGGGATGAAGCTCCGCCGACGCGTTAACAATCCGCCAGTGTTGATAAGTCCCGACTCGCGCATGAGTCATGGGCGCTGCATCCGGCTCATACTTCTGTCCGTTGATATAGAACCCGTTCTTGTCCTCGGTAAAGGTCACGACAAAGTCGGGCTGCGAACTCTCGAACGATTGCAGATCGAGCGATTTATATTCCGGCGGCGCTAGTTTGCGATGCACTGTTTGACGCGCCGGCGGCTTTGAAGCTCCGATTCGCAGATCGGCGAGTACCATTGCTGCATTTGGATCGCCAGCCGATCCGGTATTTACACAAAGTGTCCGAAGCGCTGCGTGCGTACCCGCATTCGGGCCGGTGACAATCGCTTCCAGGCGTCCGGCCGGTGGAACTAGTGCGTGATCCGCAATCTTTCTGGGATGCTTTGGATCGTGATAGGCAAGCGGCATCCCGTCCAGTGCAACGATTTCGAGCTTTTGCTGATCGAGTTGAACATCGAGGTACTGGTCAGCAGACGCGTTCACAATGCGCCAGAACTGACGCTCCCCCGGGTTGATGTTGATCGTCGGCCGAAGCTCGCCATTGACGGTGAATATCCGCTCCGTCGCTTCCGCCTCGCTGCCACACGAGGGACGTTCCGCGTCCACACGGCGCAGCAGCGCGCCGGCATCGGAAGTGTGCTCGATGGATTCTCCGCGCACGACAAGCACCTGCTCGTGCAGGTCGCGAACTTCAGGGACATAACGCTCCATGCCTTCAATTACGATAGCGCCGGACATCCCGTCCAGCGCCTGGCGGTGACTCTCCCCGTGCGGGTGCGTGTGATACCAGAAAAGCCCGGGAGGATGATCCGTGGGAATTTTAACCACATAGTGAAGCGTGTCGCCGGGCATGGCCATCATGTCGATCACGTCGTCTTGCGGCGACTTCGGAGAAATCTGCAGGCCATGAAAATGGAGATTCGTCATGTCCTTGCAGGGAGAAATCGCGCAACTCTCCGTCGAGTGAACGGGAAGATCGTTTTCATAGTCGATCTTCAACGTGTCGCCCGGAGAAACGCGAATCACTGGAGCGATATTCTGTCCGTTATAAGCGAAGGAGTCCCGGCCCTTGGAGTTCACGACCGCGTGCAGTGTCAACGAGACCACTTGATTTTCCGCACGCACCTCCGGAAGCGGCGCGGCCGGAACATTCAGGCGCCCAGCCGCCGCCACCGCCAGCAAGAAAAACCCCGCAGAACTCCAACTTCGGATACTCACCACGGCCACCTTTTCTCTCTTTCCGATCCTAAACCTCACCGGCCAGGCCGGGAGCGCTACACTTCCTGGGGAATTTGCCGAGCGGGGGGCGCCATGAATTCAGGCCCCACCGGATGGCGAATGCTTTCGCGCAGAATGGCGTCGACTGCCACGAAATCGTTTTCCCTCAACTTCCAGCCGCTCACTTCGCTAATCGGCGCAAGTTGGTCCGGACGGCGCGCGCCCCACAGCGCTGCTCCAACCCCGGGCTGATCAAGCAACCAGCGCACTGCTAGATGAATCACGCGCTTGCCGAATTTTTCGCGGGCATAGGCATCCAACCGGCTTGCCGCATCCAGGTATTCCGCGAAATGCGGAGCTTGAAATTTCGGGTCGTTGGACTTGCGCAAGTCGTCTTTGGAGAACTCCCGGTCCGCCCGCATCGTGCCGCTCAGCAATCCGCGGCAGATGGCGCCGTAGGTAAGTGCGTCGACGTCATGCTTCAGTGCGTATGGCAGAACCTCGCGCTCGATTTCGCGTTCGAAAAGATTATAGGGCGGCTGAATCGTGTGAAGCGGCGCAGCGGCTCTGAAGCGCTCCATCTGCTCGGGAGAATAATTGCTTACGCCGATGGCGCGGATTTTTCCTTGTTCATGGAGTTCCCGAAGCGTCGTAGCAGTCTCCTCGATTGGAGCGACGGGATCCGGCCAGTGTACTTGATAAATATCGACGTAGCTGGTCTGCAGACGCCGCAGCGAGTCCTCCAATTCCTTCAAAATACGCTCGCGGGTGGAGTTGCGCTCGATCGTGCCCGTGGTCCAGTCGATGCCCACTTTGGTGGCCAGGATGATATTGTCCCTCCGGCCGTACTGGCGAATGGCTTCGCCCACGATCTCTTCCGAGCGCCCGTAACCATAGATGGGCGCTGTGTCGATCAGGTTGATGCCCTGGTCGAGTGCCGCATGAATCGTGCGAATCGACTCTTTTTCGTCGGTTCCGCCCCACATCCAGCCGCCAATCGCCCAAGTGCCCAGTCCGATCCGGGAACTTTTGAGACTTGTACCTTTGATGTTGAAATATTCGAGCATATCGTCCTTTCTTGTCCTTTATTTAGAGATCGCGGCGTTCCTATCCAAGCCACTGGGGATTGGCGAAGGTGCCATCGAAGTGGTGGGAAGTTTTATACAGTTCGAACTTGCCGGCTTCCGCGGCTTTCGCCGTCTTCGCAAGGAGTGCCGACACTTCGGAAGTATTCATCGGTTGAAACCTCCGCGCCGCGTGCAGAGCTTGCTGAAGAATCGGCAGGGAATCACAGCCGGTGATCACCACGTTTGTAGGCAGGTTCATCGCATAGTGCAGGCATTCCACGGGTGTGGCCGTCTTGCTGTCGAGAATCACATGGTCGCCCATCGGCTTCATACCGAGGACACCGATGTCGCCTTGCAGCAGAACAGGCAAAACTCTCTTTTCAAAGCTATCGAAGTGCGCATCCATCACGTTGAGTGGCATCTGGACGGCATCAAACGTGAACTTGTTCTTCGAGGCCGTAGCCAGCATTTTCAAATGAATCTCCGGACTCTTGTGTCCGGTGAAGCCGATGTAGCGAATCTTGCCGGCCTTCTTCGCCTCCAGCGCCGCTTCCATTGCTCCGCCCTCCGCAAAAATACGTTCCGGGTCGGTCTCGCGGATCACCTCATGAAACTGCATCAGATCGATGCGGTCAGTTTGCAGGCGCCGCAGGGATTCGTTGATCTGGCTGGTCGCGGCGGCTTTCGTGCGTCCGTCAATCTTGGACATCAGAAATGCCTTCTGCCGATAGCCGTCGCGTAGCGCGTTGCCCATCCGGACTTCGCTCTCCCCGCCGTTGTAGTCCCAGCAGTTATCAAGAAAATTCAGCCCTTCATCCAGACCCGTGCGGATAATACGGATACTCTCCTGAGGGTCCGCCTGCTTGCCCAGATGATAGCCGCCGAGCCCGATCAACGAAACCTTCTCCCGCGTGCGGCCCAGTGTTCGATAGGAAATGCCATTTTTGGACTCCGATGGCGGAGCTTGTTGGTCCGCGTGGGCGAAAAAAATGGACGCAGCCGCCAAACTCATAAATTCACGCCGGGAAACGCCCGTGTCCGGCGTTTCCTGCCTTCGCGGGACTGGCGAAAGACGCGGATCCTTAGACCCTTCTCGGGTTTGCTGATTTTTCTCGTCGTCCATGATTTGTCTCCAATCGCTGCTCATCCCTATTCACACGCGTTCGTTTATCCAAACAGGCCGCTCGAAGAAAGCGGCAGACTCCGTACACGCTTGCCGGTGGCGGCGTAAATTGCGTTGCAGAATGCCGCGACAAACGGCGGCACCCCCGGCTCGCCGACCCCCGCGGGCGGAGCGGAGCTGTCAACCATATAAACGTTCGTTCGTTGCGGCGCTTCATTGATCCGCGCCACGGGATAATCGTTGAAATTGGACTGTTGAATCACGCCGTTCTTCGCGGTTATCTCTCCCGTGCGCACGATGCTGGTGCCAAAAACCGCGGCGCCCTCAAATTGCGCGCGCGTGATTTCGGGATTGGCGATCAGTCCGGCATCCACCGCGGTGTCAACGCGCGGAATGTGAATTTCGCCCTGGTCGGTGACTTCGACCTCGACTACCGTCGCCACGTAAGTCAGGAAACTCCGGTGCGCGGCAATTCCGAAGCCATGTCCTTTCACGCTCTTCTTCTTCGCCCAGCCGGATTTTTCGGCGACAAGTTCCGTGACGTGCCGCAGTCGCCCGGTTTCCCACGGATACGTTTCGAGCGAAGCCCCATAATTCGGGTACTCGACATTCTTGAAATCGATCATGCGCGGCGGGCCGATGAGGTCGACTAGGTATTCGTACGGGTCGCGGCCGGCACGATGCGCGAGCTCATCCGTAAAGCACTGGATGCCGTAACCGTGATAAATATTTGCCACGGAGCGCAACCAGCCAATGCGCACGTGCGCCTTGGCGGGCCCGTTCTCGATGCTCAGGTTAGGCAAATCGTACGGCATGTCGGTCCAGCCCTGGGCGAGATGCGGCGGATCCCCATAGACCGCGTTCACGTCAAAAATGGATGTGATAGGCGGAAAAACCGATCTCTGCAGCCACGCCGTCGGCTTCCCCTTTGCATCCACCGCGGCCTTGAAATACATCCCGGCAACCGCGTTGTAGTAGTCAAACTTGATGTCGTCTTCGCGCGTCCACACCACTTTCACCGGCCGCCCAACTTTCTTCGACAGCACGGCTGCCTCTGCAACGTAATCCGGCTTCGACTTTCTTCCGAATCCGCCGCCGAGGAGCGTCACGTTGCAGATCACATTTTCCTGTGGAATGCCAAGCTCCGTGGATACGATCGCCTGAACCGCCTGCGGATTCTGCGTCGGCGCCCAGATCGTCGCTTTTCCATCCTTAAATTCGGCTAGCGCGACCATGGGCTCCATCGGCGCGTGAGCCAGCAAAGGAACATAGTATTCCGCTTCGACCACATTGGATCCGGTAGCAGCCGCTAACGCGGAATTCGCGTCACCGACGCTCCGGATAACTTTCGCCGGCTTCCGCGCCGTCTCCTGAAGCTCTTTCTTGTATTCGGCGGAGTCATATGTTTCATTCGCTCCGTTGTCCCACGTTATCTTCAGCTTCTTGCGGCCCTGAAACGCGGCCCACGAATTGTCCGCCAGCACCGCGATCCCGCCGAGCGGCTGAAATGCTGCCGGCGGTTTGAACGGATCGATGAGCATGGTCTGGTGAACGCCCGAAACCTTCAGTGTTTCCTGTTCGTCGTAAGTCTTCACCTTTCCGCCATACACGGGCGGGTGCTCGATCGACGCGTAAACCATCCCATCGATCTTCGCGTCAATTCCGTAAATCGCTTTTCCTGTGCAAAGTTTCTCCAGGTCATAACTGGTTTTGCCCTTGCCAATGTATCGCCACTCTGCCGGCTTCTTGAAAGTAAGCTGAACTTTCTTGGGCACGTCGAGTTTCGCCGCTGCTGCAGCAAGTTCCCCATAGCCCAATTTGCGCCCGCTCTTCGCATGGACAACTGTATGGGGTTCCGTCGAACACTCTGAAGCGGGAACCTTCCACTGTTGCGCCGCGGCCTGCACCAGCATCCAGCGCGCGGAAGCGCCGCATTCCCGCATGGTATCGAAAAAGCTGCGAATGGAGTGAGACCCGTCAGTATTCTGATCTCCGTATCTTTTATCGCCGATGGCCTGATCGATTGTCACCCGGGTCCAGTTGGCGTCCATCTCATCCGCCACCACCAGCGGAAGAGTCGTCCGTATCGCCGTCCCCATCTCCGAGCGGTGCGCGACGATGTGCACTGTCCCGTCCGTTTCAATCCCCACAAAGATATTCGGATGAAATGGTGCCCGGTCGGCTTCGGTCTGGCCGTCCGGCGCCGGCTTATCGGCAATAATCCGCGGTGCGTATCGAACGGCTAGAACAAATGCCCCCGCGCCCACAACTCCCTTAAGAAACCCGCGACGGCTTACGTTTTCGATTTGGCTCATGCGCTCTTCTCCGCTGCCACCTTGATCGCCGCTCGAATTCGCTGGTAAGTTCCGCACCGGCAGATGTTTCCCGCCATGCCATCGTCAATATCTTGGTCCGTCGGATGAGGTTTGCTCTTCAACAATGCAATCGCCTGCATAATCTGCCCAGACTGGCAATATCCGCATTGTGGCGCGTTCACCTCAATCCATGCTTTCTGCACGGGGTGCAGTCCGTTCGCCCCGACGTCTTCAATCGTACGAATCTTGCTGCCCACGGCCGCGCTCAGCGGGGTGATGCAAGATCGAATCGCCTCGCCATTTTTGTGCACGGTGCAGGCGCCGCAAAGCGCCATCCCACAGCCAAATTTTGTTCCTGTGAGTCCCAGGATATCGCGTAGATACCAGAGAAGCGGCATGCTGGGGTCGCCATCAAACGTGTGATCGACGCCATTCACATTGAGCTTGACCATGAAAGTAGACCTACTTTCCCTCAGCGAGATGCAGATTGGATGCCAGGAACGCTTCCACGGGTCATGCGAATAAAGCCTAGTCCCGCCAACGAATTGTTGTACATAGGGAGCGCCCCCCGGAAGAAGATGCCGATATTTCGATATCGACGTCAGGATGCTGACACCTCCACCCGTGCCTCGCCGCATTATCCCGTCGTGAATTGGCTCGACGCCTGTTTCGCGGAGGCGTGCTCCATGTAATCCATGACCGCTGAAAAATCCAGGTCGCCATGCATGTCAAGAGTCTCCGAGTTCACTTGGAATGCGGCTGACGTCGCGGGCATCACGGCCTTGACCTCTCCCGCCAACTGCAGAATCAGGCGAAAGTCCTTGTTCATCAGCGCGAGCGGAAATTGAGGGCTGTAGTCTCCGCGAGCCGCCTTGGAAAGTTTTCCCACATGGGCGGGCGCGATCACTGCCGTCTGCGACAAAACCTGCAACAGGATCTCGCGGGACAATCCCGCCTTTTCCCCCATTGCCGCCGCCTCCGCAATCGCCTGCATTCCGATGCCCAGGATCGCATTCACCACCATCTTCATAGTCGTTCCGGCGCCGCTCGGTCCCAGGTGGAAATACTTCGCCGCGATCGCTTTAAAGATTGGCACCGACGCCTCGAACACATCTGGGTTGCCGCCGGCAAGCAGCGTAACAGTTCCCTGTTCCGCCGCGGGTGTGCTTCCGGAAATGGCAACGTCCAGCACTTGCACGCCTGCCCGCGAAGCCTTGCTGGCCAGTTCGCGTGATGTGGCGGGCAGAATCGTACTCATCTCAATCACGATCGTGCCCGACTTGGCGCTCGCCAGGACACCGCCCGGCCCGAAATACACATCTCGCACCGCCTCATCATCACTGAGGCAGGAAAGAACCACGTGAACCGAACGCGCCAGTTCCGCCACCGAGTCGCAGCCCGTCGCGCCTTTCGCCTCCAGCGCGGCTCTCTTCGACGGGTTTCGCGCAAAGACTGAAACTTCATAGCCCGCCGCCAGCAATCGCACCGCGATGCGCCTGCCCATGGCGCCGAGTCCTATATAACCAAGCTTGGTGGTGTTCGATGTCAAAGAATTCATTCTGACTCCTGCATCCCCGTAACATTCGGGTTGCATATCGCGTAACTCACAAAATCAATTCGCCGCTCGTACCAGGCCTGATCCAGGGAGCAAGTCCCCAACTTTCAAATCGGCCAAGGAGTTTCTGCCCGCCCTGCCCGAAGAATATAACCCCCTGGGCAATTCGAACCAAGGTCAGTAATGCACGATGAATTCCATCTCCAGCCGTGCCTGTGCCAATACAGGTTCTTTCCTTCGAGTGCGTTGGCCGACCGCGAAAAATTCGCCGGCTTTCCTCGTGCTTGCCGGCCGACGCTTGTGCCGATTAACCGGCACACGCATGCGGAGCGGTTTCGCCGGGCTCTGCCGGAAGCACGCCAGATTTGGGGCTGTAATTTCACAATCAATCGGAAAACGGAGGGAAATCTCTTGGCCCTGGCTCCAAAACACTTTTCATCTTAATCACCATCACCGTCAGATCGTCGTCCAGCGAATCCCGTTGCGTGAAGGCCGCGACGTCACTCCAGAGTTGATCGCAAATCTCTCGCGCCGTGCGGCCGGAATGGAGTCGCACCGACTCCAGCAATCGTTTGGTGCCAAACTCTTTCGCGTCTCGATCGCTGGCTTCCGTGAGCCCGTCCGTGTACCACACCATGATGTCGCCGGGTGCCAGCGTGGTTTCTTCGAGCGCGCAACTTAATTCCGGCGAGATGCCCACAGGCGTGCTGGAAGCGTGCAGCCAATCCGCATCGCCGCCTTCCCGGCGAAACACGAGTGCTGGATTATGCCCGCAATTGGTATATCTTAACCGGCCAGAGCGAGGATCGAGTTCCCCGAGAAGCACGGTGACAAATCGTCCGTCATCCTGCAGGGCGAACAGCTCATTGTTCAGGTGGTTGGCAACCTCGCACAACTTCCTAGGTTCGTTGGTCTCCAGTTGAACAGCCGCCGCGGTCGCGGACATCAGCAGCGCCGCAGCCACGCCTTTTCCGGAAACATCCGCAATCACCAGCCTCATGCTCCCGTCGGGGCGCTCAAGATAATCGTAGTAGTCGCCTCCCACCACTCGAGCGGGATGCATGGCGCCGGCAATTTCAAACCCCGCCATGTCCGGATCGCTGCGCGGAAGAAACAGCCGCTGCACTTCCGCGGCCAGCTCCACTTCCTTCAACAGCGCGTCTCGCTGGTGGCGAGTCAGTTCGTTCAGAGCGTTCCGTTGCGCCACAAACCACTGCAGAATCAGCACCACGAAAGTGAATCCGATGAGCGCCGCCAAATTATGCAGGATCCGTCCTTGTATGTGGTGGATGGGCGGGCCAAAAAGGTCATGGAAGAAAATACAAAGCACGACGAGCGTATACGTCAATCGAGGCGCCAGCAAAATCGCGCTGAATGAAAGCGGCAATATATAGAGGTAGCCTAGCGAAACGCCTTCCACCATGTTGTCCGCATAGGCGACGCAGCCGATCGCGAGAACCACGACCAGAAATGCCCACCAAGTGGAAGATTTCAGGGCTACGATCAGTTCTGCCGCAACACGCGATCGCCAGCCGCCAGCATAAGCGGGACGGACCGATACCGTGCCGCCCGGATCAGAGAGAGAGCCAGGAGCTTTGCGAAGCTCGGATTCCACCGTGGAGCTAGTTCCCATATCTTGCCGCAGAAACTGTATGCATCTCTGGTGCCAGGCCTGCGCCTTTGGCAGTGCCCAAGAATTTCCCTCAAATGATTGGGTTAGCGCCGCCGAGGAAGGCGTGTTTCCCCAAGGAGAGTTATGACATGTCAACGTGCCGACATAGCGCCGATATGGTGACTCGTTGCATCCAATCAGAATCCCGGATTCAGTTTGCTTTTGAACTCGAGTGTCTCTTCGATGCCCGCGATTGACGCGATAACAATACCGGTGATGCTACAAAGACAAATGGAGGCAGGAATTCCAATGGGCAATACGCGCGACCATAAAACGTGTCTCCGAACGCGCAGCAACGCAGGAGTATGACGGCGATGGACAGCACGGTCCAAACGCTCCATCACTGCAACCTCGCTCTGCTTCGCGCAACCGACGAAGCCGGGTTGTTGCAGTCGATCTGCCGGATCCTCGTCGAGGTGGGCGGCTTCCGGATGGTGTGGGTAGGCTACCCCCAGGACGACGCCGAAAAATCGATACGACCGGTTGCGTATGCTGGTCATGAAAACGGTTACCTGACAGCCGTATCCGTAACCTGGGCCGACGACGAGCGCGGACAAGGTCCGACCGGCACGGCCTTGCAGACAGGAAAGCCCGCCTGGGCCAATGACATTCGCGCGGAACAACAATTTGCTCCGTGGCGAGAACGAGCGATCGCGCAGGGCTACGCTTCTTCACTGGCCCTGCCTTTGGCCGGCGGCGCAACCACCTTCGGTGTGTTGTCTCTCTACTCATCGGAAATCGGCAAATTCAACGAAGCAACATTCGAACAGTACGTTGAATTGGCCGACAATCTCGCCTTCGGAATCACTGCCATTCGCACCCGCGAGGATCGAAAAAAGTCCGATGAAGCGCTCCGCCGCAGTCAGGCCTATCTTGCCGAAGGGCAGCGCCTCAGCCACACCGGGAGTTGGGCCTGGAACGTGGCCCGGCAGGAAAATGTCTATTGGTCTGACGAACACTATCGAATCTTCGGATTCGATCCGCGCAACGACCCATCCACCTACAGCGAAGCCTTTCGGCGCATCCATCCCGAGGATCAGGTGGAATTTCAGAAGCGTCTCGACAAAGCCCTCGCCGAAAAACGTGAATTCGAATTCGAATTTCGCATCATCCTTCCGGATGGAACCATGAGGCACATCCAGACCGTCGGCCACCCGGTCTTAAACGCTGCGGGCGATGTCGAGGAATTGGTCGGCACCGGCATGGATGTCACCAAGCAGAAGCGCGCCGAAGCTTTGCTCTCCGCGGAAAAGCGACTCCTCGAAAAAATCGCCGCGGGCGTGGAACTCAAGGAAGTTCTCGGCTCCTTGTGCGATTCCGTGGATGAGCAAGCGCACAACCTCACTTCCATGGTGTTGCTGATGGATGCGGACGGAAAGCGTTTGTGGCCGGCTGCGGGAAGCCGCGCCCCGAAGGAGTGGCTTGCGGCAATCAATCCATTTCCGATTGGCCCAAGCGCCGCATCCTGTGGCACTGCGGCCTTCCTGAAACAACAGGTGATTGTGGCCGACATTGCCGACGATCCCTTGTGGCTGGCTTATCGGGAGGTTGCGTTGGCCCACGACCTTCGCGCCTGCTGGTCTCAGCCGCTGATCTCCAAGGATCAAGAAGTGCTCGGGACTTTGGCAATGTACTATCCAACGCCTCGCCAACCCAACGAAAGTGATCTGGAACTCATGGAGCGGGCCGCCCATGTCGCGCAGATTGCCATCGAACGCGACCGTTCTCAGGCCGCGCTGCAAAAAGCCTTCGAGGAAATCAAAGCCCTCAAGGACAAACTCTTCGAGGAAAATCTGGCACTTCGCGAGGAAGTTGACCAGGCATTGATGTTTGAGGAAATCATCGGAACTTCCCCGGCCCTTCAGGAAGTGTTGTCACGCGTGACGAAAGTCGCTCCCAGCGATTCCACCGTCTTGATTACGGGAGAGACCGGTACCGGCAAGGAACTCATCGCCCGGGCCATTCACAAGCGTTCGCAGCGGGCCGGCCGCGCGTTTGTCAGTGTAAACTGCGCAGCCATTCCGTCTTCGCTCATCGCTTCGGAACTCTTCGGTCACGAGAAAGGCGCCTTTACGGGGGCGTTCAAACGGCGTATCGGCCGTTTCGAACTCGCCGAAGGCGGCACGCTTTTTCTTGATGAAGTCGGCGAACTTCCCGCGGAAACGCAAATCGCCTTGCTGCGCGTCCTTCAGGAGCGCGAGTTCGAACGTGTCGGAAGCAGCCAGCTGATTTCTGCCAATGTTCGTGTTATCGCGGCCACGAACCGGGATCTTCGCGCCGCTGTGGCCGCCGGCGCGTTCCGCTCCGATCTTTTCTATCGCCTCAATGTTTTCCCAGTTGACGTTCCGCCCCTGCGCCACCGATCCGAAGATATTCCTATGCTCGTTAGCTACTTTATCGACCGCTATTCCGAAAAAGTACCCAAGGACATAGTTAGTATCGAAAAGCGCTCCTTGGAGCTCTTGAGCAATTACTCTTGGCCCGGCAACATCCGCGAACTCCAGAACGTAATTGAACGCTCCGTGATTCTCAGCGATTCAGGCGTCTTCGCCGTGGATGAAAGCTGGTTCGCCGCACAACCGGCCGCCGCCGATAGTCCCGCAACTTCCCTCAACAAGAGAATTCTGGACCATGAGCGCGAAATAATTGAGTCCGCCTTGGCCGAGGCGAACGGCCGCGTCTCCGGAACTGCCGGCGCCGCCGCGAAGCTGGGTATTCCTCCCTCCACGTTGGAATCAAAAATCAAAACCCTCGGCATCCAGAAAGCCAAATTCAAGACGGCTTGATCAACCACTGAATCACACCTCCAGATTGCCTCCCGAATTCTCGGGAATTCGCGAAGATTCGCGAGAATTGACAGCTTCATCCCCAGCAACCCAATTGTAATCAGTGGTTTGGGAATGGAATCAGGCTTGCCTATCCCTATCTGAGTCATTGATCGAAGCTATGCTGAAAATTTCGAGACGCCAGAACGGGACGGACACTGTGGAATTTACACTCTCCGGACGGCTTCAATTTGAACACGTCAACGAGCTTCGCGGACTCATCCGAAAGGAAGCAAACAAACTTGTTCTGGATCTCCGTGAAGTCAATCTGGTGGATCGCGAGGCCGTGGAGTTTCTCGCGGCCTGCGAAAACGATGGCATCTCGTTGCGCAACTGTTCGTCCTATATCCGCGAATGGATCACCCGCGAAGCAATTCGCGGGAATTTCTCCTCTCCCCTGGAAGAGAGCTGAGAAGTCGCGTAAGGTCCCAGCGGCGCTCAAGTCGCAGCCAATATTCAGCTTCTTGAGGAGGACGAAATGACTTTTGCCGTCGTTCCATATCGGCCTTCAGTTTCCGCGACGCGGCCGGAAAATCAGCCCGCGATGTTTCGCTTGCCGGATCTAGCCCCGGAATTCGAAGCCGTGGATGTCGCTTTACGCTCATCGAACGCGAGCCCTATCTCCGATACCTTTGAAGGTCTGATTGGATCCAGTGAACCGATCCAGCGCGTGAAGGATCGGGTGCGCAGAGTCGCCGCCACGGGTTCCACCGTCCTGCTCGAAGGGGAAACCGGAACTGGCAAGGAACTGGTTTCTCGAGCAGTCCACAATCTCAGCCAACGCCACGCACGCAACTTGATCAAATTCAATTGCGCCGCCATTCCCCATGGCCTCCTGGAGAGCGAGCTGTTCGGCCACGAGCGGGGTGCCTTCACCGGGGCCATCGCCCGCAAAATCGGGCGATTCGAACTCGCGGATCAGGGCACGCTCTTTCTCGATGAAGTCGGCGAAATCCCCTTGGAGCTTCAAGTGAAACTCCTGCGCGTTCTGCAGGAGCGTGAATTCGAAAGGCTCGGCGACGCGCAAACTCAAAGTGTCAACGTACGCCTGGTCGCGGCCACCAACCGTAATCTGGCGGAGATGGTTTCCAAACGCGAGTTCCGTAGCGATCTTTATTTCCGCCTCAATGTCTTTCCCATTTCGATTCCTCCCCTTCGCGAGCGCGCCGAGGATATCCCGCTGCTGGCGGCGCACTTCCTGAAAGAATATTCCCGCCGCATGGACAAACGGATTGACACGATCCCGGAATCGACTATGGAGAGAATGAAGCGGCATCCTTGGCCCGGAAACGTGCGTGAACTCCAGAACTTCATCGAGCGGGCCACCATCCTGACCACCGGGTCAATCCTAAAGGCCCCGCTTGAGGATCTGAAAATCCCTGCGGGCGCGCAACCGCTTCCTGCCGTCACGCTCCGTCAGGTGGAATCCAGCCACATCCTGAAAATTCTTCGCGAAACAAACTGGGTGTTAGGAGGCCCCCGCGGCGCAGCGATTCGTCTTGGACTCAAGCGAACCACTTTGGTCAGCAAGATGCGCAAACTTGGGTTATCGCGGCCTGTGCCGGGCGTGGTTCTCTAGTCGTCGGGAACGTGCGATTCTAGGCTCATCAACGATGGGGGAGCGCGACGCGGCTGGCGCTTCAATCGAGGTTGTCACTGCAGTCGGAGGCCGCAAACAAAAAAGATGTTGGAGGAAAACTTGAACGTCAGGGCCCAATCGTATCTTATTGTCGCGGCACTCTGTGCCATTCCATCTATTTCCCTGGCCCAGGATGCCCACTATCATAACGCGCCCGCATCCACGGCACACCAGAAGAACCCCGTCGCAGGGCAACACGCGGCCGTCGTGACCGGGTCAAAACTCTATGCGACGAACTGCGCGGCTTGTCATGGAGGAACGGGGCAGGGAAGCGGCAACATCCCCGCGCTTTCCCAGGGCCCCACGCAATCGGCCCCGGACGGCGAGGTTTTCTGGTTTATCACAACCGGTTCTGTCGGTAACGGGATGCCTGCCTGGGGCAGCCTTTCCGAGGAGCAGCGATGGCAGATCGTCGCCTACCTGAAATCACTGAAAAACTCCGCGAAGGAAAGCAATCCCGGCTCTGCGCCCGCGAAATTTACTCCCGTAAAAACCAACGCGCCCCTTCCCGAACCTCCCTATACGGATTTCCGAGTCGAGCAGCCAGGAAAGGCCCGCAAGATTTCCGCCCAGGATCTTCCCGCCCCCTATGCGACCAACTCGGCAAACAATGGCCCGCAACTCGTGGCGCGTCCTGATGATGTCTGGCCAAAAGGGCCGGAAGGCTTCACCGTCCAGCTTTACGCGAAGGGGCTCGATAATCCGCGATTGATCCGCACCGCACCCAACGGTGATTTTTTCTTGGCTGAAAGCAGCAGCGGCAAAATCAAGGTCTTCCGTGGGATCACCGCGGACGGCAAACCTGGTGAGACCTCCGTCTTCGTTGAAGGACTCAACCGCCCTTACGGCATCGCCTTCTATCCACCCGGCAACAACCCGCAATGGATCTACATCGGCAACACAGACTCTGTCGTTCGCATTCCATATAAAAATGGAGATCTGAAGGCCACCGGCGCTGCCCAGCACATCGCCGATCTCCCTGGTGGTGGCCATTGGACCCGTGACATTCAATTTTCCGCCGACGGCAAGAAGATGTTTGTCGCCGTCGGTTCGGCGTCGAACGTCGACGACACCGATACTACTCCCGGTGAAAAAGATCGCGCCGACATTTTGCAGTTCAACCCGGACGGCTCCGAAAAACGCGTCTACGCCTACGGAATCCGCAACGCCGCCGGTTTGGCGATTAATCCCAAAACCGGCGAATTGTGGTGCTCCGTCAACGAACGCGATGGCTTGGGAGACAATCTCGTCCCCGACTACATCACCAGTGTTCAAGATGGCGGTTTCTACGGCTGGCCCTGGTGGTACATCGGCGGCAATCAGGATCCGCGTCACGCCGGCAAGCACCCCGAATTGAAAGACAAGGCGATCGTTCCCGATGTTCTCCTCCAGCCCCACAACGCTTCTCTCGAAATGATCTTCTACGAAGGCTCTCAATTTCCCCCGGAATATCGCGGCGATATTTTTGCCTCCGAACACGGCTCCTGGAACCGTTCCGTCCGCTCCGGCTACGAAGTGATTCGCGTTCCCATGCACCAGACCGGCAGGGCCAGCGGCGAGTACGAGGATTTCGTAACCGGATTTGTAGTCGATAACGGCCACGTCTGGGGACGCCCCGTCGGCATCACCGTTGCACCGGATGGCTCGTTGCTGGTAACCGATGACGGATCGAATTCCATCTGGCGCGTCAGTTACACAGGTAACAAAGAGCAAAAAAGCGTCAGCGAGCGGAAACATGCAAGCAACACCGCAAAGAGCGCATCCAACTGAAAAATTCTTAATCGCTTCTCTTTGTTTTCTCGCGGTTTTGGTTTTGGGCGCTTTCCAGTTCGGTGACAACAACGGCTTGAATAACATGCCGTTCGCTAAAGTCCGGCTTCTGGTCCCCAACCTGCCCAAAGCGCAAAAAATGGCAAACGACGGGAACCTCGACCTTCTCGCCGGTAAGCCTGTGCCCGGCGTGGCTGTTACTCTCCGCGGCGAACTCACCGACGCCAATTGCTTTCTCGGAACCCACACGCACGCGTACGACCACGCCTTCTGCGCAAAATTTTGCGCCGCCGCCGGCAGCCCCCTCCTCTTTATTTCCGACCAGGACGCTCTAGTCTATGTTGTCCTGACTGCCCGCAACGGCATACAACTCCCCGAAAGCGTTCTCAATCTCATTGGTGTTCCCGGAATCGTGGTGAAAGGCAGAACGCTCGAGGCGAACGGCGTAAAAGCACTCGCGGTCGAAAGCGTGCAACCCTGACGCTCGCAGCCTCTCAATAAGGTATTGCTAATCAGTATGTTATGGCCGAGCAAGGGAACCAGTAGCGGTTACCTCACGGTTTACACTGGAAGCGAGAATCAGGGCGCATTTGCCCTCGCTGCCGCCAGCACTTGCTGGGAACTTTCTGCCTGCTTTTCCGGAATTATTAAGGTTGAGGCAGAGTCCGTTCCCCCGCTCCACGCGTTTGATTCGCGTTATTTTGGCCGCCGGGCTTGCGTATTTATTAATGTTCAGTTTCACCGAGGAAACCACAACCATGAATCGTTCGCGCCTTTACTTGTTGAGCTTTCTATTTTTATCGATCGGATCTGCCAGCCCGGCGCAGACTCACGATTCGCAATCTGCACCCCAGGATCAAGGTCAGGATCCGCCTCCCGGCGGCCGCAATTCCGGGCGCGGTGGCGCAAGAGATGGTCACGGTACCGTTGGCAAGATCACCGCCATCCACGGCAACTCGCTTCAGGTCGCCCGCCCCGACGGCTCAACCGTAACAGTCAACCTCACGGACAAGACCGAGTACCGCAAAGATCGTCAGCCCGCACAGCTTGCTGACTTCAAAGTCGGCGATTTTGTTATGGCGCGCGGCGACGAAAATTCCGATCACTCCGTGACCGCTCAATCCCTCAGCGGCCGCTCAGCGAACAGCGCTCCCGGAGGAGCAGGTGGAGGGCTAGGCGGCGGGGCAGCATTCGGCGAAATGGGCAAGGACTTCGTCGCCGGCGTGGTGAAATCCATTGACGCGCCGAAGCTGACCGTACTTCGCGCGGACAACGTCACGCAAACGCTCGAGCTCAACGAAGACACTTCGCTACGCAGAGGCCGCGAAAGTATCACCATGGCGGACATTCAGCCCGGCGAACACGTGGTCGTCCGCGGCGGCTTGCAGAATAATGTCTTCGTTCCAAAAGCCGTAATCCTTCTTTCTGCCGAACAGTGGGAGCGCATGCAACAGTTTGCCCAAGGTCAGGCCGGCCACGCCGCCGCTCCTGCCGGCAATCCGCCGCAATAGCTCACGGAGGTAGTGCTGGTTGAAGTCAATACTTCGCGGCGCATACACGCTACTCCTGCTCGCGCTATTCCTCGCCCTGCGTGTGCAAGCGCAAGACACTGCGCCCGCCGCAACACAACCCAACCCGTCCTCCACCGGCGCATCACAAGCCGATACGCAAAGCGTTCCCCCACCTTCCTATGAAATCAGCGGAACAGCTCGCAGCGGGAAAACACCCCTGCCCGGCGCCACCGTAACTGCCTCCAACACTTTGACTGGCAAGAAATATTCGGCCGTCACCGACGGTGAAGGAAAATTCTCTTTCGCGGGCATCGTCCGCGGCCGCTATGTCCTTCGCATCGAATTCATGGGCTTCTCTCTCTTCACCCAGGAAGTCACGCTCAACCCAACGAACCCGTCAGGAAAAATCGATGCCGAATTGATGTTGGCTTCTCGCCAGCAGGAACAATCGAACAAATCCAACAACGCCAGCGTAGCTGCCGGCCGAGGCTTCCAAAGCCTCGCCCTCGACAGCGCGCTGTCGTCTCTCGCCGGAGGCAACGCCGGTTTCGGCGGCAACGGCACAGCCGGCGCATCGCAAAACCCCGGCGACTTCTCTGCACTGCCGCTGAACGGCGCCGGCGCCGAAGGCCCCACCGAATCCATCAGTATCAGCGGCGTGCAAGGCCGCGCGCAGGATTTCGGCGGCGGCAACGAACAGGATTTGCAGGATCGCATCCAGGAATTTCGCGACCGCATGCAAAGGGAAGGTTTCGGCGGCCTCGGCGGCGGGCCCGGCTCTGGCGGACAAGGCGGCGGAATGGGCGGCGGCCCCATCATGATTGGCCGCATGGGAGGCCGCGGTTTCAACATCAATCAGCCCCACGGCATCCTCTATTTCTCCGACGACAACTCGTCTCTCGACGCCACCCCCTTTTCCCTCAGCGGATCTCCCATCGCCAAGTCGCAATACAACCAGTCCCACTTCGGCGCAAATGTCGGCGGTCCCCTGAATATTCCCAAGCTCTTCAACGGCGGCAACAAATGGTTCTTCTTTGCCGGTTGGAATGGCTCGCGCGGCGACACTCCCTACGATGCCTTCTCCACCGTTCCAACCCTCGACGAGCGCAACGGCAATTTTTCAAACGCCACCTATAACAATGGCATGCCCGTGCAGATCTTCAATCCCGCCACCGGCCAGCCATTTCAGTTCAACGGCCTGCCAAACGCGATCGACCCTTCGACGTTCAGCCCCGCGGCGAAGTCCCTCCTGCAATTTATCCCGCTCCCCAACATCCCTTTGACCTCGACCGGCCAGAACTTTCACTTCGTCACCTCCGACGCCAGCAACTCCGACTCGATCATCCTCCGGCTGGTTCACAATTTCGGGTCAAGCACCGGCCCAGCCCTCTTCTCGCCGGGTGGCGGGGGACGCAACGGCGGCCGCCGGCAAAACAACATCAATTTTGGCCTCAACTGGTCGCGCAACTCGACGAACATCGTGAATCCGTTCCCATCTCTAGCCGGCGGCACCAGCACGCAGGGCCTCAATGCGAGCGCAGGCTGGGTCTACGGCAAAAGCCGCGCCACGAATAATCTCCGTGTGAACTACAATCACAATCACGTTTCCACAACAAACCTCTTTTCCAATGTCACCGATGTTGCAGGCCTCGGTGGCGCGGGAATCAATGGAATCTCCAATGCCCCCTTCGACTGGGGATTGCCGGGAATCAGCTTCACTTCCTTTGGGGGCCTCAACGATCCCACGCCCCGCCGCGAACTTGACCAAACCTACACCATCTCCGACACCCTTAACTGGAACCACGGCAAGCACAATTGGCGCTTCGGCGGAGACTATCGCCGCATCCTTCAGAGCTTCCAATCCGCCAGGAACGCCGAAGGAAGTTTTGTCTTCACTGGCTTTGCCACTTCGCAATACGCCACCGGCAGTACGCAGCCGCTCGCCAATACCGGCTACGATTTCGCCGACTTCCTCCTCGGCTTTCCCCAGCAGACCTCGCTGCAGTTTGGCGCCAGCGCATACAACTTTCGCGCCAACTCCTTCGACTTCTTCGCCCAGGACGACTGGCGCATTCGTCCGAGCTTCTCGCTGAACATTGGCCTCCGCTACGAATACATCGGCCCCTACACCGAGGCTCAGGATCGCATTGCCAATCTGGAAGTTGGTCCCGGTTTTGCAACCGCCAAGCCCGTTGTCCCTTCTGGAGCCGCGCTTCCCACGGGTTCCGGCACTTTCCTGACTTCCGGTAATCCCGCGCTTGTTAATCCCGACCGCAACAATTTTGCCCCGCGCATCGGCATCGCCTGGAAGCCCGCCCAGAAAACCGTGGTCCGCGCGGGCTATGGTATCAACTACAATCTCGCCCAATACGGCGCGATGATTCAAAATTTCGCCTTTCAACCTCCCTTTGCCAACACGGCCACAAACTCCACAAACGTTACCGGCCTCCTCACCAGTCCAACGCCGCTCACACTTGTCAACGGCTTTCCCCCCGCCTCCCAAACCACTGTAAGGAACAATTTCGCCGTCAATCCCGATTACGCCCTCGGCTACGTCCAGATTTGGAATCTCGACATCCAGCACGAGTTCCGCGGCAACGTGGTCCTGAACATCGGCTACAACGGCGCTAAGGGCACGCGCCTCGACTCCGAGCGCGCCTTGCTCGTCGCCGGAGACCAGCCGTTCATCTACGAATCTTCCGAGGGAAACTCCATTCTCCACGCCGCTTCGGTTCGCGTACGCAGGCGCATGTCCAAAGGCCTCGGAATCGGCGCCCAGTATGTGTTCTCGAAATCTCTCGATGATGCCTCTTCCGTCGGCGGAGGTGGAGTGGTCGTGGCGCAGAATCCCTTCGATCTTCCCGCCGACCGCGGGCTATCCAGCTTTAACCAGACTCACAAGTTCACAGGCAACTGGATTTATGATCTCCCCTTCGGCGAAAACCACCGCTTCGCGCAAAAGGGTACGTTGGCCCATATCCTTTCCAACTGGCAATTGAGCGGCGATTTCACCGTCGCCTCCGGCCTCTATTTTACCCCCAGCATTCTCGGCGGCTCCGTGGACATCGCCCGCGGCGTCACCGGCTCGCAGCGCGCTAACGTAGTGCCCGGGCAATCGATCTCAATTCCCAATCCCACCGCGCTCGAATGGTTCAACACGGCCGCGTTTTGCGTCCCTGGAGAGAGCTGCGTGAATCCCACCGGTTCCACCTTCGGCGACGCCGGGCGAAACACCATCGAAGGCCCGGGAAGCATAATCATCAACATGAGCATCAATCGCTCGATTCCCATAAAGGAGTCCCGTAACCTCGATTTGCGCTTTACGGCCAACAACGTCTTCAATCACGTGAACTATGCTTCCATCAACACGGCGGTGAATTCACAAGCCTTCGGCGAAGTCACATCCGTCGGCAATATGCGGCGCATGACAGTGCAAGCCCGTTTTCGTTTTTGAGAAATGATGACCATGCCACGAACGCGCAAAATGATCGCAATTCTCGCCGCTGCGGCCCTGCTTTCGCCTGTAGCTCCTCTCGTAGGCCAGGAACCCGATAAGCCCGGCGCCGGCCCGGCCCCCATTCGCGTTTCCACCGAACTCGTCCTCGTCAACGTCGTTGCCCGCGACAAAAAAGGAAACCCCGTCCGCGATCTGAAGCAGACGGACTTCACACTCTACGAAGACGGCAAAAAGCAGCAGATCTCCACCTTCGATTTTGAGGATGTGGACCAACTCCCGATGACCGCCGGCGCAACCGTCTCCGGCAATGTGCCCGGCACGCTCCTGCACTCCACGAAAAAAGCTCCCCCGACGCTCAACGCCCGCGACCGCCGCCTGATCGTTCTCTTCTTCGATTTCTCCGCCATGGAGCCTGAACAGATTGACCGCTCCGTGGATGCTGCAAAGAAATTCGTCCGCACAAAAATGCAGCCTGCCGACCTGATCGCCCTCGTCTCTCTCGCCACCAACATGCACGTGGATTGCGACTTCACCGACGACCGCGACAAATTGTTAACCCTTCTCTCCAGCTACAACTCGACCCGGGGTCAGGGTTTCGACACCGGCGCCACCGGCAGCGCCGAAGGCACGGCCGAAACCAGCGGCTCTTTCACCGAAGACGACACCGATCTCAACACCTTCTCCGCCGACCGCAAACTCCTCGCCCTGCAATCCCTCACGCAGGCGCTCGGCAAGCTCCCCCAAAAAAAGAGCATCATCTATTTCAGCAACGGGATCACTCAAACCGGCGTGGACAACCAATCCGCCTTGCGTGCCGCCACCGCCGCCGCCGTCAAAGCCAACGCTTCCATCTACTCTCTCGACGTCCGCGGCCTGCAAGCATTCCCTCCAGGCGGCGAAGCCCAAAACGCCAGCCTGCATGGCCAATCCGCTTACTCTGGCGCGTCCACCCTCAACGATCTGAACGGCAACGCCTCTTCGCAAGACACGCTCGCCACGCTGGCCTCGGACACAGGTGGAAAAGCCTTCTTCGACTCCAACGATTTCAGCGGCATTTTCTCTCAGGTGCAGAAAGACAGTTCCGTCTATTACGTTCTCGGCTTCACCAGCAACAATCCCGCAAAAGACGGCAGATTCCGCCATTTGAAGGTCACCATCAATCGCCCCGACCTGAAGCTCGATTTTCGTTCCGGCTATTACGCGGGCCGCGATTTCGAACATCTCGACCGCGCCGACCGCGAACAGCAACTCGAAGACGAACTCGTCGCGCAGTTGCCGCGCGTGGATGTTCCCGTCTACGCGGGCGAATCCTATTTCCGGAAAGACGAATCACACTATTATCTTGCGGTCTCCCTCGTCATCCCCGGCTCGCAGATTCCGTTTGTCACCGAAAAGGACAAAGACAACGCCACCATCGACATCATCGGCCAGGCTCTCGAAAGCGGCAAATTCTCGGTCGGCCGGCTGCGCGACACCGTGAAACTCGCCGTCGAAAGTTCGCGTGAAGTCCGCCGCAAAAACGTCCAGTACAACACCGGCTTCCTCCTCGCTCCCGGCAGTTATCATCTCAAGTTTGTGATTCGGGAAAATCAGACCGGCCGGATGGGCTCGTTCGAAACCGACGTCCACATTCCAGACCTGCGCAAGTCGCCTCTCAAAATGAGCTCCGTGGTTCTAAGCAGCCTGCGCGTCCCTTCAGCAGGGAAGAAAGCCGCCGGCAATCCGCTGGTCCGGGACCAGATGGAACTCGTTCCCAACATCACCCACGTCTTCACCTCCGATCAGCATCTCTATTTGCAATACGAAGTCTATGACGCGGCAAAGGGGAAGAACGCCACGCATATCGCCCCGGCCCCTGCCGGGCTGGAGGCTGCAAAATCTCCTGAACCTGCAAAACCTTCGCGTGATTCCGTCCGCGTCCTCACCAGTGTCGAATTTCTCCAGGGCCCAACGAAGGTCTATGAATCCAAGCCCGTCGTCGCCAACGAAGTCACCGCCCCCGATCGCAAAGCCGTCATCTTCCAGATAGATGTGCCTCTGCAATCCCTAAAGCCCGGCCTCTATCTCTGTCAGGTAAATGTAATCGACGATGTCGCCGGCAGTTTTTCTTTCCCGCGCTTTCCGTTGCTCATTCGTGAACAAGCAGCCCGGCCGTATACTCAAGCCGCCTCATCCTCTGCAACTTCAAACTAGCCGCTATTCTTCGCCGATATCTTCGTTCCAGACCGCAGGATTCGCGCGAATGTACTCGCCCAGCAGCGAAACGCATACCTGCGAGTCCAGATCGATCACCTTCACTCCCAGCGAGCGCAACCACTCGATCCCTCCCTGAAAGTTCCGGCTCTCTCCAATAATCACGGTCCCAAATCCAAACTGCCGCACCAGTCCGCTGCAATACCAGCAAGGCGCCAGTGTCGTCACCATGATTAATTTCCGATAGCTCTTCTGCCGCCCCGCCTTTCGAAACGCATCTGTTTCCCCATGTATCGATGGGTCGCCCTGCTGTACCCGCCGGTTGTGTCCCGCGCCAACCATCTGGCCGGTCTCATCAAAAATCGCGGCCCCGATCGGAATTCCGCCTTCTTTCAGGCCCAGACGTGCCTCCGCCAGCGCAACCGCGAGCATCGAGTGGTAATCCATCTCGGACGTCATCCGCGCACCTCTCTTATTCCTTCCGTCGCAAACGCGTCAGCGCCAACATCGCCAATCCAAAGCACAGCAGCGCGCCGCCCCACCACACATTCATATTTACGCCAAGCGAATGCTCCGCGTACATTGCACTCCCTTGCGTGGCCGCTCCGTACCCGATCAACAGAATCCCGAACAAGGTGAACAGCATCCCGATCGGCATCCGGATATCAAATCCCATTTCTCCTCCTTCCGAGCTCGCGAGCCGCGCCTTTCTACCAAAAAACCAGATTCAGGCCCAAAAGCAGCACAAGCACAATCAACGCCAGCGTGGCAGGCTTCTGATACCACTTCAGCCCGCCCTCTTCCGGTCTCGCCGTCAGCGAATACACCAGGCCTTTCAATTCCTGTTCCGGGCGCGGCGCAGTCAGTAGGGAAATAACGACCGTAAGCGTAAAGCAGCTAACCCACGCAAAAATCGCCGTCCAGAAATTCTGTGCCATCTCGCTTGGATACACGTGCAAAATCGGCCCTAGATACCCACCTTTCACTCCTGGAACCGTTCCCGCCGGCAGCGTCAATCCGTAATGAGTCGCCGCAGCCACCGTTCCTCCCAGCAGACCGCAGAACGCGCCATGCCCCGTCGTCCGTTTCCAGAACATCCCCAGCATGAACGTCGCAAACAGCGGCGCATTCACGAACGCAAACACCAGTTGCAGCACGTCCAGAATATTGTTGAACTCCTTCGCCACAAATGCCGCCACAAGGGAAATCGCCAGCCCAAAAATCGTAGAAGCGCGTCCCATCCATAAGTAATGTTGATCGCTCGCCGTTTTATTGATGTAGCTCTGATAGATGTCGTACGTCCAGACGGTGTTGAACGCCGTCGTGTTCCCGGCCATCCCCGACATGAACGAAGCGATCAGCGCGCAAAGCCCCAGCCCTAGCAATCCAGAAGGGAAATAGCGCACCAGCATCATCGGCGTCGCCAGGTCGTAATCCAGTACCGTTTTTCCACCCACCAGAACCGCTTTCCCCTCGGCGTCGTATTTCGGCGGAATAATCCCTTTGCCACCGGTAAAAAACGACGATTGCGTGGCGGTCCCTGCGACGATCATCTCTTTTGTGCTCGCGTCATGCATTTTGGAACTCGTCACCACCCCGGCGATCATCCCTGGCAGAATCACCAGAAACGGGAAAATCATTTTCGGGAATGCTGCAATCACCGGCGTTCGCCTCGCTGCCGTCATCGAATCGGCCGCCATCGCCCGCTGCACCACCAGGAAATCCGTGCACCAATATCCAAACGATAATACGAACGCCAACCCCATCAGCATCCCGAACCACTCGACACCCAGTGGATTTTCACTGGAATGTCCCATGTACTTCCAGGAGTGCACCATAGCATCGTTCGCAATCCGGACTTTCAATCCGTCCCATCCACCGACGTCTCTCAGGCCGAGGTACACGAGCGGGATAAATCCCATTACAATCAGGAAAAACTGCAGCACCTCGTTGTAAATGGCCGAGGTCAGTCCGCCAAGAAATGTGTATGCCAGCACGATCAGCGCGGAAATCAGGATCGCCGCCGTGAAATTCCATCCCAGCAATAGCTGCAGCAGCTTGCCCATCGCATACATCGAAACGCCCGATGAGAATACCGTCATCACCGCGAAGGAAATCGCATTGAACCCCCGCGTTTTTTCATCAAAGCGCAGCTTGAGGTATTCCGGAACCGAGCGCGCCCGTGACCCGTAGTAAAACGGCATCATGAATATCCCGACAAAAAGCATCGCCGGTACCGCGCCGATCCAATAAAAGTGCGAAGTCGAAATGCCGTATTTCGCGCCGCTCGCCCCCATTCCTATCACTTCCTGCGCGCCCAGGTTGGCCGAAAGAAATGCCAGTCCCGCAATCCACGCGGGAATCGACCGGCCGGACAGGAAAAAATCCGTGCTCGTCTTCATGTACTTCCTCAGGACAAACCCGATGCCCAGCACGAAAACGAAATACAAGAGGATAATCGCGTAGTCGATCAAATGAGGTTCTGGTCGCACCTGAATTCCTTTCAAGGCTTTAGCAGACCGGTTCACCTTCTGCACGGCGAATCACTCTGCTCAATCTGTGGTCTCAGCCACTTCTAGCTGTTATACCCATCACGCCGCTGTTAGTTGCCAATTCAGCGCCGAACTCTGCGCGAACAGTTCGCCTTAGCGCCTATAAAATCTCCCCAGCCAGCCGGTTTATCAAGTCCCAATCCCATTTCCCCGTTTTTCATTCTATTCCTCCCAATCCAGCGACCGCGCAACCGCCTTCATCCACAATTTATACAATCTCTCGCGCTCCTTCTTTTCCAGGTGAGGATGCCACGTGAAATCCACCGCCCAATTCGCTTTCAGATCCTCCAGGTCCTTGTAGTAGCCGACCGCCAACCCCGCCACATATGCCGCGCCCAGCGCCGTGGTTTCCTGAATCACAGGCCGCACCACGGAGATGTTCAGAATGTCCGCCTGGAACTGCATCAGCAGATCGTTCTTCACCATCCCGCCGTCCGTGCGCAGTGTATGCAATTTGATCCCGGAATCTTTCTCCATCGCCTCCAGCACCTCGCGCGTCTGGAACGCCGTGGCTTCCAGCACGGCGCGCGCCAGGTGCCCCTTGTTGGCATACCGCGTAAGCCCCGCGATCACCCCTCGTGCGCTCGCCTTCCAATGCGGTGCGTACAGTCCGGAAAACGCCGGCACAAAATACACACCGCCGTTGTCGTTCACCGTGCGCGCCAACGTCTCCACATCGTCGCTCTTCTCGATGATTCCCAGATTGTCGCGCAGCCATTGCACCAGCGCGCCGGAAATGGCGATGCTTCCCTCCAGCGCATAGTGCGCGGGCTTCGATCCCAGTTTGTAAGCCACCGTGGTCAGCAATCCAAATTTTGATTGCACTGCTTGCGCGCCGCAGTTCATCAGCAGAAAGCATCCCGTCCCATAGGTATTCTTGGCCTCGCCAGGTTGGAAACACGTCTGCCCCACCAGCGCGGCCTGCTGGTCACCCAGGATCCCCGCAATCTTCACGTCCCTGATTGGCTCTAAAACTGCCTCGCCATACACTTCGCTGCTGGAAGCTATCTTGGGCAGAATCGCTTCCGGTATTTCGTAAATTCCCAGAATTCCACGGTCCCAACCGAGCGTCCACAGATTCATCAACTGCGTGCGGCTCGCATTGGTCACATCGGTCAGATGGATGCCGCCCTTCGCGCCTCCCGTCAGCTTCCACAACAAGAAAGTGTCAATGTTCCCGAACAGCAGTTCGCCCGCTTCCGCCTGTTCGCGCGCTCCCGGCACGTTGTTCAGCATCCAGCGAATCTTCAACCCGCTGAAATACGTGGCCAGCGGCAATCCGGTTTTTTCCCGGAACCGGTCCTGCCCGCCTTGTTTCGAGAATTCCGCAACCTCGTCGGCCACTCGCGTGTCTTGCCACACAATCGCGTTGTATACGGGTCGCCCCGTTCGCCTGTTCCATACCAGTGTCGTCTCGCGCTGGTTCGTGATCCCGATGGCCGCCAGGTCCTTTGGCCGCAAGCCCTCTTTCCCCATCGCCTCCTGGATGACTTCCTGTGTGCGCCTCCAGATTTCGTCCGGATCGTGCTCCACCCATCCTGGCTTCGGGTAAATCTGCTCGTGCTCTTTCTGGGCCACCGAAACGATTCGTCCAGAGCGGTCAAACACGATGAACCTCGTACTTGTTGTGCCCTGGTCGATCGCTCCGAGGTATGCCGTCATCGTCCGCTCTCCCTCTTTCTTTTCACGCATCGCACAGTTCGACCGCTTCCTGCAACGACCTCAGCGGGTCCCGCGTGGGAATGAACTCGTGCGCCACATAACCCGTGTACTTCGTTGCGGCGATGGCGCGCATCACTCCGGCCCAATTCACCTCTTGCGTGTCGTCCAGTTCATGCCGTCCCGGCACGCCCCCGGTGTGAAAGTGCCCCAGCCATTCGATATTCTCTGTGATCGTCCGGATCAAATCGCCTTCCATAATCTGCATGTGATAGATGTCGTATAAAAGCTTCACGCGCGGTGAGTTCACCGCTTGCATCACGCGGACTCCCCACGCCGTGTGGTCGCACATGTAATCCTTGTGATCCACCTTGCTGTTCAGAAGCTCCATGCAGATTGTGACCCCGTGGTCCTCCGCGATTTTCTTCACTCGATTCAGCCCGGAAATCGTATTCTTTGCCCCTTCCTCGTCGGATATCCCGCCGCGGTTGCCCGAAAAAGTGATGACGTTCGGCACTCCCAGCTTTGCGGCCCGCGGGATGCTCTTCCGAAACGCCTCCTCGATCTTCGCGTGATTCTCCACGCGGTTCATCGCGCTCCGGATCTCTCCCCCACCTCCGTATGCCATGCTGCACACCATTCCATACCGCCGCGGCATCTCCCACTCGTCCTCATTCAACAGGTCAATGGCTTTCAGCCCGATGGCGGCGCCTTTTGCGCACAATTCGTCCAGCGGAATCCTCTCGAAGCACCATCGCGAAACGGATTGCCGGATGAGCCCCTTGCGTTGCGTAAATTGCAGTTCTGCAGCAGACGAAAGAACCGGTGAGGTGGCCAGGGAAGCCACGGCCACCTCCGAAGCAACCTGCCGGATCATCGAACGTCTCGACACGCGAGTCATAACGATGTGGAAGTCTAAGCGAAAATCCCCATTCCAGCGAGCAAATGAATATTGGGCGCAGCTAAACTCCTCACGCGCGAAATCGTGAGCGTTTGTCCGAGCGTCTTCTAAGTCCGCCAACTTTCGATTCCGATCGAATTCCGGTTAAAATAATATTTCGTAGCTTCTGAATCATTGTTTTGGATGACGCCATGAATCCCGAAACCCCCTCTCCCCGGAAATCTCCCCTCAAGAATCCTTTTCTCTATTCTTCTCTGGTGATTTTTGCTGTAATCCTCTACGTCTCTTACATTCTCTACACCCGCTATGAATCCAGCCGGGAGTACGAGCGGCAAACCAAAGAGCGTCAGGCCGAACAGCGCCGCGAAGAGGATCGCCTCGCCGTCGAGCAACTAGGCGGCTCCGAACTTGCCATCCGTGGTCTCTACGTCTCTCCCGCTGCGATCCACCCCGGCGAATCCGCGCAACTCTGCTACGACGTCGCGAACGCCAAGACTGTCACTCTCGATCCCCCCGCGGGAGAGGTCTGGCCTTCCCATTCCCGCTGCCTGACCCTCTCTCCCCGCAAGACCACCACGTACACCCTCTCCATCGCGGACGCCGCCGGAAAGACGGTCACCCAAAGCGTCGAACTTCGCGTCCACTAAAAACTCTCGGTGCAATTCAACCTGCTGAAAGTAAATAACTTAGCAGATTTCAGCCTCGCTCTGTCTTCCTTTCCCTCTTGTCTGGACATTTCTCCCCCATCTATAATGTTCCTTGCGGAGTCCGGCCTGGCCGGATTCCGCATCATTTTTCTCTGACGTGAAAAACTATGTCCGATCCTCTTGCGAAAATTAAAAAGAAGCTCCAGCAGGAAATTGACTCCCTGGAGCACGAACTCAACGTTGACCTCCCCAAGGAAATCGCCATAGCCCGCGCGCACGGCGACCTTTCCGAAAACGCCGAGTACAAGTACGCCAAGGAGCGCCAGGGCTACGTCAACGCCAAAATCGGCCAGCTCAAAAAGCGCATGGGCGACCTCGGCATGTTGAACCTCACCAATATTCCAAAGGATCGTTCCGGCTACGGCTCGCGCATCGTCGTGATTGACGTGCAGAAGAGTCTCGAAATCGAATACAAGCTCGTCAGCAGCGAAGAAGCCGACGTCGAAAAGGGAATGATCTCCACCACTTCGCCCATCGGCCGCGCGCTCCTCAACCGCAAGGTCGGCGACGAGGTGCAGGTGCTTACTCCCGCCGGGAAAAAAGAGTTCGAAATCGTTCGCCTTTTCACCATTCACGAAGAGGCTTAGAATATTCCGGCCGCCCAGCCCGCGGCGAGGTGCCATGCTTTATTGGGGTTCCGGTCCCGCTCTTGGTCTGCTGACTTGTCTCGGCTATGGGATTTTTCTTCTCGGCTCACTCTATTTGTGGCGCTACCGCGAGGAACTCACCCTCTGGATGGAGGACGAATTCTCCTCCTTCCGCCGGAATTTGTCCCGGTACGAATCCGTCGGTCCCTTTTATCTTCCTCGCACCGAATCGCGTCTCCGCGTAATTCCCGCGGGCTTTCTTCACTTGGTCAGCCGTTTTCCGCATCGCCGCTTCTCCCTGGGCGCCTTCCTCCTCGTGCTGGGTCTCCTCCTCTTCACCCTTGATTTCTTCATCTAGCGTTCACTCGTGGCCCTTTTCTACCCGCCTATCCGCACCTCCTGTTTCCTGATCGCTGTTATCTGCTCGCTGCTCGCCTCTTTCTGTTTTCCATTTTCCATTTTCCAATTCTGCTATTCTGCTCCTCTATGCGACCTTCTCTCATTGTTCACGGCGGCGCCTGGGATATTCCCGATGACGCCGTTGATGCCTGCAAATCCGGTTGTCTCCGTGCCCTCCACGCCGGCTGGAATATTCTCAAAAATGGCGGCCACGCCCTCGATGCCATCGAAGCCGCGATCGTCGTCCTCGAAGACGATCCCACGTTCGACTCCGGCTTCGGCTCCCATCTCACCCTCGATGGCCACGTCGAATGCGACGCCATCGTCATGGATGCCTCCACGCTTCGCGCCGGCTCCGTCGCGGGACTGCGCCGCGTGAAAAATCCCATCCAGGCCGCGCGCGCCGTCCTCGAAAAATGTCCGCACATGATGCTCATCTCCGAAGGCGCCGAGCGCTTCGCCAGCGCGCATGGTGTCCGGCTGTGCGACCCTGAAGACCTCATTTCCCCCGCCGAACGCGAAGCCTGGCTCCGCTGCTGCAAGGATTCCCACGCCGCCGAAAATCATCGCGGCCACGAACAGGGCACCGTCGGTGCCGTCGCCCTCGATCAGCACGGACGCCTTTTCGCCGCCACCTCCACTGGTGGCACCTGTTGCAAACTTCCCGGTCGCGTCGGAGACTCTCCGCTGATTGGCTGTGGTTGTTACGCCGACGCGGAAACGGGTGGCGTCTCTTCTACCGGATACGGTGAAGCCATCATGCGCGTCGTGATGGCCAAAACCGCCGCCGATTTTCTCCGGCCCGCAAACTCCCCGCCTGCCCGCGCCGCGCAAGCCGCCGTTCAACTCCTCGCGAATCGTGGCAAAGGCACCGGCGGTCTCATCCTGCTCGACAAAAACGGCAATCCCGGCTTCGCCTTCAATAGCTCGCGCATGGCCTTCGGCTACGTCAACGACGAATCATCTTTCTTTACTTCCGTCTGACCCGCCATCCTCCTCGCCGATGCCGACAAGTAATATGGTGAAGACACGGTGTAAATTTGTTTGTTTCCTTTGGCCAGCAGGACCCATTCCAGCAGCCGCGCCCTCTGGTTGTGCAGAAAATATTCATACCACCGGTCCTCCACAAATTCCGGGATCACCACCGCAATCTTCCCGCCTGGAAATCTTTCCGCCAGCTTCAATACATACTCCACAATCGGCAGCACAACAAATCGATAGGGTGAAGGCAGTATCACCAGCTCCGGGGGCTCGACGCCGGATTCCCGGTAAGGTTTCACGACGTAGCGTTCCCAATCTTCCTGCAACAACGCCGCATGTTCACCGGGCTCGACGTGAACCGCGATCAACTTTGGTGACAATCGCGCCGCAAACTCCAGCCCTTGCTTCGTGATGGCGCTCCACCGGTCGATCGGTATCACTACAATGGGAGGGAGTTCGCGTGAAGGCGGTTCCGCGGGCGTGACCGATCGCGTCGCCACGAATATGCCGTGATAGTGTTTTCGCACCTTATGGAACGCCAGGATCGTCAGTGGAATAAACAGCAGCGTCAGCCATGCTCCATCCACAAACTTTGCTACCAACACCACCACGACCGTTACCCCGGTCACGAACGCGCCAAACCCGTTAACCAGCGCGAATTTTGTCCAGTGCGGCCCCCGCGCTTTCCACCAGTGCCGCACCATCCCCGCCTGCGAAAGCGTGAACGCCAGAAACGCTCCGACCGCATACAGCGGAATCAACCGGTCCGTTACGCCTCCAAACAGAAACAGCAGCACTCCCGCAAGAATCGCCAGCACCACAATTCCCTGCGTGTACACCAGTCTCCGCCCGCGCTGCGCGAATCCGTGTGGCAGGTAATTGTTCTGCGAAATCGCCCGGCACAGGCGCGGGAAATCCGCAAACGCCGTATTTGCCGAAAGCGAAAGTACCAGCAAGATCGATCCGATCGACACGTAATAAAACGCTCCCTTGCCGAACACCGCCGCAATCAGCATCGACAAAATACTTTGGTAGCCCGGTTGCCCCGGATCCGTCGCCGCAATCCCATACACCTTCACCAGGTACGAAATCCCAGCCAGCAGCACGGCCAGGATCGCGATAATGATCGTCAGTGTCAGTTGTCCATTCTTCACCCGCGGTTCCCGGAAGGCTCTTACCCCGTTGCTCACTGCTTCCACTCCGGTCAGCGCCGTGCAACCGCTCGCAAACACCCGCAACAACAGCCAGTAAGTCACTGTTTGAATTTGTGCCGGGGGTGCGGGAAGCGGATTCACCGGAGCCGGATGCCCGCCGCTCAGCAGTGTGCGCACGATTCCGCCGGCAATCGTGATCCCCAGGCAGCCAACGAAAAGATAAGTAGGGACGAGAAACGCGAATCCCGCGTCTTTTACCCCGCGCAGATTCACGATCGTTATCACCACCAAGATGCCCAGGCACAACACCATCGTATGTGGCAACAGTCTTGGCACCGCCGAAATCAGCGCGCCCACTCCCGCCGAAATTCCCACCGCCGCTGTCAAAATGTAATCGGCCAGCAGCGCTGCCGCTGCCAGCAATCCCCAGAACGAGCCAAGGTTGTACCGTGCCACCGTGTACGAGCCACCGCCCGTCGGGTACGCTTCGATCGTTTGCCGGTACGAAAAATACACAATCACCAGCAGCGCGATGATCGCCGCGCTGATTGGCACGATGTACTGCACGCCCATCAGCCCCAACGGAATCAGCAGGCTCAGTGCCGCTTCCGGCCCGTACGCCGCCGAGCTGAGCGCGTCCAGCCCAAAGATCGGAATCCCCTCCGCCGGACCGATCTGCTCCGCGCGCTCTTCCGAGGTTTTCAGCGGTTTTCCAAAAATCAGGTTAACAATGTCCATAAAGGGCTGAGCGATTCTCCACGTGTCCCATCTCGTCCTGCAAAAGTAGAACCTTCATTTGTCCCGAACCGCCACTCAATGTCAATCCGCCTTTCTCGCTGTCCCGATTCTCGCGAAGCTAACTCCGTTGCTCATGCTGGTCAAAAATGATTTGTCATCCGCAATAAAACAAAATGTCGTCAGCAACAAAACACAGTTTGTCATAAGCAATAAAATAAAAAGTTGTCATCCTGAGGGGCGCGCCGTTTGCGCCCCGAAGGACCTCAACTCACAGTCCTAGCAAGTTCTCGGAATCGACCTCCCTCGCCTGAACGCCGCGCCCAAATTGAGGTTTCCACCCCTGTTGACCCACACTCCAACTCTCTCTACCATTCTCTTATGTCCGCAAACGCAAGTTTTCAGCGCACTCATTTGCCGCGTCTCATGGTAATTACCCTCACGCTTCTCTTTACCTTTCCACTGACGCTCTCCGCCCAGACTGCCGACGACGTCATCAACGCCTACCTCAAAGCCCGCGGCGGCCTCGCAAAAATCAAAGCCGTTCAGAGCGAACGCGTCTCCGGCACCATCACCTTTGCTCCCGGTGTCGAAGGTCCCTTCTTCGTCGAACGCAAGCGCCCCCTCAAAATGCACATGGAACTCACCATCAACGGTCTAAGCCTGATCCGCGTCTATGACGGCAAATCTTCCGGCTGGATCTACAACCCTTTCGCACCGAACGCTGCCGTCGTTCCCATGTCGCCTGCGGATATCTCTGGCATTGCCGACGAAGCCGATTTTGAAGGCCCCTTCGTCGACTACAAAGCCAAGGGCAATCAGATCGAATACGTTGACAAGGAACAAATCGATGGCAAGATCGTGCACAAACTGAAACTCACCGGCAAGCAAGGCGACGTCAGCTACTTCTATTTCGACGCTTCTACCGGCTTAATCATGAAATGGCAGGGCACCCGCAAGGTAGGCGACAAGGAACTTCCCTGGGAAACCTATTTCCGTGATTTTCGCGACGTCGACGGCCTGAAGTATCCTTTCCTCGTCGAATCCGCCGCCGTGGATTCCGACCAGATCCAGAAAATCACCGCTACCAAAATCGAAACAAATATTCCCATCAACGAAGTCCAGTTCGGCAAGCCCAAGCTGCCCGCGCCCCCTGCTGCGCCCGCCGACCCTCCCAAGCCCGACTGATTTTAACGTCGCTCAAACACTTTATGTCCGCTCGCGAGTCATCGTCCGACGCCAATCCCCGACTCGGTCTCTGCTCCAATTGTCTCCACGCCCGCCTCATCGAATCCAGCAAAGGCTCCCAGTTCCTCCTCTGCCAACTCTCCCAATCCGATCCAACTTTCCCGAAATACCCGCGCCTTCCCATCCTCGCCTGCGCCGGCTACTCCCCAAAGCCCGCCGCCTGATCCTCCAGCCCTCTCTCGTATAGTTCTTCCCCATTCATATACATATCTAGTATACTCACCGCAGATATCCTCTCATGCCACGCCTCACCCTCTTCCGTTCGGTGATCTTTACTTCATTACTTCTTTGCTTCGTTGCCTCCTCTTCCGCCGACACTCTCAAGATCACCAGCTCCCCTCCCGGTGCAATCGTCGAACTCGATGGCGTCGCCCTCGGCGCCACTCCCTTCGAAAAAGATTTTCCCGGCGGCTACTTTCATCGTACGCGCACCGCGCTTGGCCAGCGCCTCGAACATCCCATGGTCGCCCGCCTCTCTTTGCCGGGCTATGCCACCCGCGAAATCGCCCTCACCGAAGGCCCCATGAACTGGATCGATCTCCACGGCCACAATCACGGCGAATTCTGGCTCATCAAATCCGTTCACTTCCACGCCGATCTCGAACTTATCTCCTCCGCCTTCACCGGCGCTGTCGCCGCCGTTTCCGCCGCGCAACCCGCCGCCTTTCAACTGGAACTCTCCCTCGAGGAAATCGTCAAACGCGCCAAGCCCGCTGTCGTCTGTCTCAAGGGCCTCAACGCCATGGGCTCCGGCTTTTTCGTTACCGAGACCGGGGTCATCGCCACCAACGCCCACGTCGCTCGCGGCGATTCCACGCTTCTCGCCTTGCTCCCGTCCAATGTCCAATTGCAGGCTCGCGTCGTCTATATCGACGCCGACCTCGACATCGCCCTGGTCAAGGCGGATCCTCCCTCCCCGGGCTACGCCTTCCCTTATCTAGTTCTCGCCGACGTCACCACCGTCCAGCAGGGCGAATCCGTCCTCGCCGTCGGTAATCCCGGCGATGCCATGCTCTTCAGCGCCACCAAGGGAATCGTCAGCGCCGTCGGAAAATTCCCCGCCTTCGGCCCCGGCACCTGGATTCAAACCGACGCTCCGATCAATCCCGGAAATTCCGGCGGTCCGCTTCTCAATTCACGAGGCCAGGTGCTTGGTCTCAATACCCTGAAAATCACGAAGAAAAATGTCACCGGCATCGGATTCGCTCTCAGCTCCACCGATCTTCTGACCGTTCTCCATCGCTTCTATCCGGATGTCCCAAGCACAACCGTTCGCGCTTCAACGGAATCTCCTGCCGATTCCACCGAGGCCGCCGCAACAACAACTCAGCTCTCTGAAACTTCAACTCCCACAACGCCTGCGCTAGTCCCCCCGACCGCACCCGACGGCTACGGCCAACTCGCCATCACCTCCGAGCCCGACGCCGCAGAAATCTTTGTCGACGGCAAATTCCACGGCAACGCCCCCGCCACCCTCAAACTTCCCGCTGGCTCGCACGCCATCCTTCTCAAATCCCCCGGCCACCCCGACTTCACCCGCACCCTCGAACTCCCCAAATCCAGCAAACTCAACCTCAAAGCGATCTTCGACACCCCGGCCCAGAAGTGAGCTCCAACACTCTTCCCAACTCTCAGACTTTTTGTTGGACGCCCGCAAGAATTTGTAGCGGCGGCCTTTCGAGGTGCGGGACTTGCACCCCGAATGGTTTTACGGGGCCGGCGCCTTTCGCTTCAGGGCAAAGATGGCTTCAAAGCTTAGCTACCGCTGGTCGCCTCGTGCCTCGGCAGGAATTCGACCTTCAATCTGCTTCCAACTTTGCGAAAATCCGGGTCTGCGGTAATCAGAGTGGCCCGGAGTTCCAGAGCCAAGCTTGCTGCGAAGCTGTCCGCGTACCCTAGCCCGTGTACCATCTTCAGTTCCCCCGCCAAGGTTGCTCGTTCTCGGTCCACTGGAACTACCGTAACGGGCAGTTCTTCGACCCTTCTTATCAGCCTTCTTGCTTCAACCTCTCCCCGCACCCTCCACAAAGTATAAAAAACCTCGCCCCAGTTCACCGCGGACAGGAACACCCGCAAACCCTGCCGCTTTGCTTGCTCCAGCGTTCTGGCCACTCGGCTCGCTCCCGGCCGGTCGTCGAGTAAAATTAGGAGGGCATTGGCGTCCAGAACATATTTTTTCACCGCCCGCGCTCCCGGTCTCGCCGCCGCTCCTCCTGCAGAAAGTCCAGAGCCTCGCCTGCACCTTTCAGGATTCCTCGCAGCTCTCGAATCACATTGCTTTCCATCGGGCGTAGGACCATGCTTTTCTCGCTCCCTTTTCCCAGCACGATGCTTATCCGCGTGCCTTTCCTCAGCCCCAGCTTCCGCCTCACCGGAGAAGGCAAAACCACTTGTCCCCGCGAACTCACGGTAGTCGTATACACTTCCGATTTGCCAGCCGTTTTTCTGCTCATAGCCTCATCTTACTCTTATGTAAGACGTTTTTCCCGTTCTTTCTTTATCGCCCTTTCTCACCAAAACACCCCCGTTCCTTGGCCCGCCCGCCGCTCATTGCCCCCACCCTTCCCCTGTGCTAGCATCCCCCCGTTAAGAAGAGCGGACCAGGGATTCATTCTTTTCTCCTTCGCCCCGCTTGCGGGACCCAGGTAGGGCCGCGCTCTCCTACAAACCAACACTCTCACCAGGCGCCGGCCCGCGCCTGTTTCTTCGTTCGGCGGACCATCGCCCGGTGACCTCGTTTGGTCACACCTACGCGGAGGTTTGTCATGAAGATCTATCCCACCAAGGACATCAGAAACGTTGGCATTGTAGGCCACGGCGGCACCGGAAAAACGCAACTGGTGTCGTCGTTACTTTATTCCGCCGGAGTTACCCCACGCTTCGGCAAAGTTGCGGAGGGCACCACCACCACCGACTGGGACGAAGAAGAAATCGCCCGCAAAATCTCCATCCAGACCGGCATCGCCTGCGCCGAATGGGCCTGCACTCTCTGTGCTGGCAACACCGTGAAAATCAATTTCCTCGATCTCCCCGGCTACTCCACCTTCATCACCGAAACAAAAGCCTCTCTCATCGCCGCCGACGCCGCCCTCATCACCGTTGACGCCCACGTCGGCGCTCAGGTCACCACCGAAAAAGTCTGGGACTACTGCGCCGAATACGATATTCCCCGCGCCTTCGTCCTCACCTGGATGGATCGCGAACTCTCCAGCTTTGAGCGCTCCCTGGAATCCCTCGTCCAGGTTTTCGGCCGCACCGTTGTCCCACTCCAGATGCCCGTTGGCGCAGAAAAAGGTTTCCGCGGCGTGATCGATCTCGTCTCCATGAAAGCCCACATGTACACACCCGATGGCGACGGCAAGGCGACCATCGAAAATATTCCCGATGCCCTGAAGGATGAAGCGGAAGAGGCCCACGAGCGGCTTGTCGAAATGATTGCCGAAGGCGACGACGAAATGATGGAGGAATTTTTCCGCGAGGGCACTATCCCCATCCAGGACCTGATCCCCGCCGTCCGCAAAGCCATCGTTGCGGAAAAAATCGTGCCGGTCCTGATGATCTCTTCCACGCGCAATGTCGGAAGCGCCAGCCTGCTAACCTTCCTTGCCGACGTCTTCCCGCATCCCGACGAGCACTCCCAGTTCGGTTTCAAGGACCTCGGCGGCAAGGGTGACCGCATCGACCGCAAATACGACGACGCGCAACCGCTTTCTGTCTTCGCTTTCAAGACTCTCGCCGACGCCTTCTCCGGCCGCATCAACTATTTCAAGGTGAAAAGCGGCGTCCTGAAAAACGACGCCACGCTGCAGAACTTCAATCGCAACATTCCCGAGCGATTTCAGCACACCATGATCGTGCAGGGCAGGCAGTTAACGGAGGTTCAGGAGTTGCACGCTGGCGACATCGGGGCCATCACCAAGCTGAAAGAAACCGTAACCGGCGACACGCTCGGCGATAAAACCGCTCCTATTTATTACGCGCCCGCCAAGCTACCTGAACCTTCCATCACCTTCGCCGTCGAACCCAAAACCCGCGCCGATGAAGACAAAATCGGCGTCGCCATCCACAAAATCATGGAAGAAGATCCCGCGCTCCGTTTCTCGCGCGATCCGCAGACCAAGGAATTCCTCCTCGCCGGCAGCGGCCAGCAGCACATCGAAGTCGTTGTCGCCAAAATGCAGAAGCGTTACAACGTCAACCTCACTCTGAAGCCGCCCAAGGTTCCCTACCGCGAAACCATCCGCGGCAAAGCCGACGCCGAAGGCAAGCACAAAAAACAGTCGGGCGGCCACGGCCAGTTCGGCGTCTGCCGCGTGAAGTTCGAGCCCATGGAACGCGGCAAAGGCATCGAATTCGTCGACGACGTCTTCGGCGGCGCCATCCCCAAGAACTGGATTCCCTCCGTCGAACGCGGCATCCGCGAAGCCGCTGCCCGCGGCTATCTGGCCGGCTTCCCGGTCACCGATTTCCGCGCCACTCTCTACGACGGCAAATATCACGACGTCGACTCCTCTGACATGGCCTTCAAGATCGCCGGTTCGCTTGCCTTCAAAGAAGCCATGAAAACGGCGCGCCCCTCGTTGCTAGAACCCATCATGCATGTGGAAGTCTATGCTCCGGATCAGTATTCCGGCGATTTGATGGGCGACCTCAGCTCCCGTCGCGGCCGCATCGCAGGCAGCGAATCGCGCGGCCACAACGTCATCGTCCGTGCCCAGGTCCCGTTCTCCGAAATGCTTTCTTACGCCACCGACCTGACCTCCATGACGCAAGGCCGCGCCACGTACTCCATGGAGTTCTCACACTACGACTACGTCCCCAACGAAACGGCCGACAAAGTAATCGCCGCCCACAAGGCCCTCCACGGCGAAGCCCTGGTCGAAGAAGAAGCCTAGTTTTTATTCTCATTCCGTTTGTAGGGGCCGAGCTTATTTATCCTGAGTAGCGAAGGGCTCGGCCCCTCTTCGATTTTCAGGCAGGCAAAACCTTACCCTTCGTCTCATGCCCAAACGGCAACAACAATAATCCAACAACGAACGCAATCGCCGTAAACGCCACAGGTTTCCCGATCGTATGGAAATGCGCAACGCCAGCGCCGACTAGAAAAGTAAATCCCGCCCCCGCAAATCTCCCCACCGAAGTCGCAAACGCAAACGCGCTGCCCCGGCACTCCGTTGGATACTGCTCCGGCAACCACAGCGTATACATCGCGAAATTCGCTCCGCCCAACCCGAGAAAGAACAGGCACACAATAAACCACTTCAGCGGATCCGTCGGCAGGTAAAACACGTACCCGAATCCAATCCCGATCGACAGCAGCATGCACACGTAATAGAGACCCAGCGTCACGCGGCGGCCGAGCCATTCCGCTAGCAGTGGCAGCACGATGCAACCAAGGATCGTTGCCACGGACAGCAGCATTGTCGCCAGCGAAATCACGTGGGTTAGGTTCAATCCCGGAATTTTATTGCGATTAACAATATCCGTAATCGCCGCCGGCACGTAAACCGACCCAGCCCACAACCCGATAATCGAAACCAGCACAAGCAGCGAATTCACGATCGTTCGTTTGCGGAACTCGGGTGAAAACAACTTGGTCAGCGGCCGGAAAACCGACCCGGTCCGCACTTGGTCCGCTTTATTCTCCCACCGCTTCGGTTCCTTCACTCCATACCGGATGAAACTCACCAGCAGTGCCGGCAATCCTCCAATCGCAAACATCCATCGCCAGCCATAGCGCGCTCCGATCTGATAATTGGCCAGCGCCGCCAGAAAGAATCCCACGTAATAACCCGTGTGCATCCAGCCCGCGGCCATCTTGCGCCGGTCTTCGGGCCATTCTTCCGCCACGAAGGTGCCGCCCATCGCCCATTCGCCGCCAATACCAATTCCCGCCAGGAAGCGGAAGATCGCCAGCTGCCACACGCGCGTGCTGATGCAGCAGAGGAAGGTGAACAGGGAATACCAGAGGATCGTGAGCATCAGCGTTCGCACGCGTCCATACTTGTCCGCAACAGGACCCCACAGAAACGCGCAGCCCCAGCCGACGAGGAACAGCGCGAAGAGCAGTCCGCCGTAGTAACCGACGCCGCCGAGATCGCTGCGCAATCCGGAGCGCGGCAGAAGTTCCTTCAGCGCAGGAACCATGACCAGCGCAAAAATGTAGGAATCCATCCCGTCGAGCGCCCATCCGCCCCAGGATGCGAAGAAACCGCGCCATTGATTTTTGGTGAGTGGAGTAAGTGTTTGCTCGGGCATCGATTAGGCCACTCGCACACTATCCACTTCCAGGCGTTTCGGCAAGAAATTTCTGTGCTTAAGGGCGGCGGCGAATCGGCGATTGGCGTTGTTGGCGATTTACGATGCGCACGGGCGCGGGAGTGGGAAAGAGTTTCGACGCGGCGGCGTCGAGCCAGGCGCGGCACGCTTCTCGATAATCCGCGAGGGCGCGGGAAATTTTGCCGGAAATTCTTTTCAGCTGCTGCGATAAAGGTTTCATCGGCTCACGTTCCATTCGTTCACGCTTTGTTGGTTCACACTTCATTTTTTTACACAAATGGCCCGCTTCAGCTTACCGGAACTTCCGCGGAAACCTGCCATTCCTTTTCTTCCGGCAGCAGAGACTTCACGATGTCTTCCAGCTCGTGCGAGCTTTTCACGTTATCCGGATAGTTGTACGCGGTGAGGTCAAAGGTGAGCCCGTATTTCGCGCGGACGTCCTGCAAGCCTTCCTGCAGCCGCAGCGCGATGCGCTTGGCGTTCAGCGTGTCCGTTTCAGGCAGCACGATGCCAAAGAGATCGTCGGCCAGGTGATAGATGGAGTCGGTGGGGCGCAGCCGCTTGGCCATGGCTTTGGCTGCGTCGCTGAACGCGCCTTTCTCATCTTTCACCGTGGCGCGGGTAGCCGGATTCGCTTTCGCAAGCACAAGGGACATGGTTTTCTCCATCGTAAGCGCGCGGCGGAATTCCATGCTCAGGCGATCCCAGAAATGATTCACGTCCGGCATCGAGTTGAGCAAATCGGCGCTGGCCTGAATCTGCAGCGTGACGTTGCGCTCCAGTTCGGTGAGCAGGTGCTGCTTAAGCTTGGTGAAGGTGCGCTGGCGGTCGAAGAGATACCCGACGAAGAGCAGCGTAAGCCCGCAAAATCCGAAGAAGGCCACGCGCATCGTCCACTTGCTGTTTTCATCCGGATGGGCATGGACGAACACCAGGGGATACATGAAAGCGGCCAGCCCGCCGGCAAGGATCAGCACAAAGACGGCGGAAAGAATGGTGAGTTGGAGATTGCGCCGTTCGAGGCGGTCCAGCTCCTGGCGATCAATGGTGGGCATCGGGGCACCTGTATAAGGGCGACATACCCGCCGGGCGGGCTCCCTGAAACAGCGGGGATACAAGTAGGTTCCGTTCTGGGAAAGTGTGGCGCAATAGGCGCGGGGTACTGTGTGATGAAAGAGACAGGGGGGAGGAGAGGCGAGTAGTGACTGGTGACTCGTGATTGGTGGACAAGCCCGTCTCTTCATTGTAGGGGCTGGCCTTGGCCAGCCCGTTTTTCGCTCATGTAGCGCCGGCATCCTGCCGGCAAGCATTCTGGACCTTGACCGGGCCGGCAGGATGCCGGCGCTACCAGTTGCCGTCGCACAATGCCCCTCTCTTCTCTGGTATGACCAGACCCCCCACCCCCGGGTATCGCGTATGTGCGGGAATGATTGGACTTGGTAAGAGAAGAGCCCTTCGGCAGGCTCAGGGTGGACATCCTTTGTCGGATGTCCAGAATAATTGGACTTAGCGGAGGGGAATTTCGATTGAGATGGGGCAGAGTGGAATAAGAGAAGAGCCCTTCGACAGGCTCAGGGTGGACATCTCTCGTTGGATGTCCATAACTCCCCCTCCCCCCTGTTTTTCGTAAGTGACCGAAATAATGGAGTTGAAGTCCTTTGATTTCTATCAGTTTTGAACTGATGGAAACACGGGACTTAGCTGCGAGGCTTTTTGGGACGGGAAGATGCGCCCTTCGGCCCCGGTGAAGCACACGGGGCGCAAAGAACTCGTTCCGCTCAGGGCAGGCGGCGTGTAGATAGACAACTCCCTGCGCGAACCCTTCATGCAAAGCACTCAGGGCAAGCCCTTCGGCTATGCTCAGGGTAAACATGGGAGATTCTCTCGCGTTAGTAACAACTAGGCAATAGTATTCTCTAGTACTGGAACGATTTTTCGGGGTAAGAGTAACGAGGGAAAGCTCACAGCCGTTAGCCGACAGCCGTTAGCCTCGGAGCGGAGGAAGAGTCGGGGCACGATATCCAGGTGCAAATCTTGAGTGCGGGGCGCCCGGCGGGGATCGGAAGTTGAAAGTCAAAAGTTAAAGGTTGAATGTTCAGAAAAAAGGGAAGAGCTGAAGCGACCACAAGACCCGGGTATCAAAACGAACCCGGAGCACCCGGCAGTACGTGTTGTGCTGGCCCAAGAAGCAGGTGAGTTGGAGTGCTTAAGGCCAGTAATCGATACGGCATCTAAAAGAAGCGGTAGGACTGTCGTACCACTGTGATCCGGACGCGTGATGGTTATATTTCTCCTCGAAGTCCCAGGCAGAAGCTAACTTTTGTGGCCAGCTTCTCGTCACTGGGACGGCCGAAGAATCAGAAAGATCAAACAATCAGCATGACTATCTATGGAGGGGACTATGCACAGGTACGCGTATCTTCTACTTCTGGCACTGCCTGCCGCGACGTGGGCGCAGGATCAAAAAGTGGCGCCGGCGGCAGCGCCAACGACAGCAACGATCTGTTTTTACCGTCCGCATCGATTCGAGGGCGCGGCGTTGAAGCCTCCGGTAATGGTGGATGAGGTCGACGTGGCGCATCTGCACAATGGGGATGCCGTGCAGGTGACAGTAAACGCCGGTTCGCACAAGCTGCAATCGAACGACAAATCGACCGGGATTGAGCTCGAAGCGAAACCGGGGCAAACGTATTTCGTGCGAGTCGACATCAAGACTGGCGGTTGGAAGGGACACGGACAAGTTACTTTGATCGACGCTCAGGAAGGAAAATACGAGTTCTCGCAACAGAAACTGTCGGTGAGTCGTGACCTTACATCAAATCCCACAGCCGGCGGCGAATCAGCAAAGGCACCCGGATCGGCAACAACCGCGTCTTCTGATTCGAATGCACCACCCCGGTAGCCTGGCGTCGTTTCCGTTTCTAACCCACGACTGAAGTAAAGCTCCCCAGGTGCCCCGCATCTGGGGACTTTGCTTTTGGTACTAGCCTCCGCAAGGCGTCTGGCCCAATCCCATTGGGTAGCTGGCGGGTGGCTCGGCGACTCTCGCGTTAGTAACAACCAGGCAATAGCATTCTGTAGTACTGGGACGATTTTGCGCTGAAAAAGTACGGGCGGGGATCAGAAGTTGAAGGTCAAAAGTTAAAGGTTGAATGTCCTGAACAAAGGGAAAAGCTGAAGCTACCCCAAGACTCGACTATTAAAACGAATCCCGGCCACCCGGCAGGGGGAGAAAAGGGTAGCCCACCCTTTCCAAACCGAAAGGGAAGGCCACCCAAGAGGTTTTTGCGAATTGAATGCGCCACCCGCCACTGTAGTATGTCAGGGGAGAAATCGATGGGCAGATACTTAAAAGGCGATCACGTCAAGCTCGAGGTCATTGATGAGCTGTCGGGCGAGAGTGAATGGATGTGGCTCCTGGTAGACCATAGTGACGACAAGGAGCGGTTGGTATTCGGCCAGTTGGATTCCGAGCCCGTTGTCGCGGCCAACATGCGCAAGGGTCAATCCCTTGCGGTGAGCTACGACCGAGTCCGCGAGCACAAACGGTTTGAGTAATCCTTGTGCAGATAGTTTCAGGCTTCTGAGTATCGAAGAATTCTACTGACGCACCGCCCAGGACTTTTTCGGAGCTGACATTCCCATATCCTTAAAACTCGAACTCCCTCCGCTCGCAGCTTCCTTGACACGCGCAGGTCTCTACGTTTGTTGCCTGCGATTTTCGCAACCCAATACGCCCTATTGGTCTTTGGTATGTGCCCGCAACGCGGGCAGCCATGCCAAAAGCAACCGTCAACAAAGGCGGCAATTTTTTTGCGGCGAAAGAAAAAGTCGGGTTTGCCTGGGATGTTCTTATCATTTAGTTTCCAACCACTGATACCTTGCCGGGCCAGGATTCCCCTGAGTCTTGATTCAGTCGTTTTATTTTTGGACGACCGGATCGCCCTCATATTTTCGCTTCGGGCAGGGCTCAATTTGTTTTTAGACGTGGGCATTTCTGAGTAGTGTAGAATCGGGGAGGTCCGATGGCAATCCAAACCAAAGTTGTTGAAATTAAAGACTTGCACTTCGATCCGGAGAACCCTAGGCTCCCCGAAGAGTTGGGCGGCGATCCGCGCAAAATTTTCAGGTTCCTAGTTGATGATATTGGAGTTGAGGACCTTCTCAATTCGATGGCGGCGTCAGGCGTCATCGAGGGAGACCCCATGATCGGCCGCCCCGCTCCTGGAGCAGGGCAGTACTACGTAATAGAGGGGAACCGCAGGCTGGCGGCGCTGAAGTTGCTCAACGGTGAGAGCATTGGTGATGGAAAACCAGAACCCGCTTTGCCAGTAGTAAGTGAGGCTATTGCACCCGCGCTCAAGAAAGCGACCGTTCAGCTAGGTTGGGATAGCGATCAACTTGAGGCCTACTTAGGCTATAAGCATGTGACCGCCGCACGGGAGTGGGCGCCGGAGGCTAAGGCAAAGTTCGTCCTTACAAGGTGCCGGAACGACTTCTCGGATGCGAATCTTTCACGGTTTGCGCAGAGACTGGGGACCAATCTTCCTACCCTACGTCGCTGGTTGATAGCTTATCTGACGCTAAAGCAGGCGGAGGGCGCTGGCAAATTCAATCCAGAAGAGGCGTACTCGAAGAGGTATTTCGGTACTTTCTATACCCTCTTGGGAAGTCAGGAAGTGCAGAAGTTCTTGGCCATTACTTCTAACCCCGTAACTACCGCCCCTGTTCCCAACGATAAGCTAGATCAGCTTGGCGAATTTGTTGGCTGGGTGATAGGAACAAAAAAAGTACCCCCCGTCATAAACAGTCGATCTCAGCAGCAGTTTGACGCGGTTCTCGCCAGTCCGGGTGCGGTCCAATATTTTCGATCCAAGCGAAATCTTGAAGGTGCGCTCTTGTACACGGAGTTTAATTCGGGGGAAATTTCCGAAAAGCTCCTCAGTGCTTCCTACACAATCGAGGAGTGCTTGCCTAAAATTTTTGACGTAAAAGATGACAACAAGGTGAAATCCGCCATTGCAAACCTCGACCGCGCGTATGAGAAGTTAAAAATTAATACCGCAGATCAGCCTCCGACTCAGAGAAAACAGAAATGACAAAGACGATTGAGGAAATCGCCGATATCGTCGAGTTTCACACTTGGGCCACAAGGGGAATCGCGACCGTCAGTGCGCTCAAGAACCAGCTTGAAGCATCGCTCTCTGCGGAGGAGAAGGACAGAGCGGAAACAATGGCTCAAAATGTTCTGGATGAATTTCAAAACCGTCAAAAAACCCTTGGCTCTGCCTATCCGTTCGTAACGGACGGTTACAAGCTGGAGGTCAGCCATCCTGAACCGTCCAGAACCGCTTACATTTTTTGTTTGGGCCTAAGTGTCCTGCCCGCCACGCAGATTGAAAACGAACAGAGGTGCCTCCAGTTCGAGACACTTGTTATGGTAGCGGCGAAGAGTTTCTTTGGCGGTGAGGGTCTTCGTATAGGTGCACCGTGGCGTTCCGAGGATGTGCCGGAGTACGGGAACTTACTCGACAAGGTGACGGAGCTTATTCCTAATCTCGGTGAAAAGTTGAGGACAACCGCCCCTGATGGTGGGGATGCGGGTTGGGATGTTTTGATTGTCAAGAATTTTCGCGACAACATGATTCCGAGATTCATCGCAATGGGAAACTGTGCGACGGGACGTACCGACTGGAAAAGAAAAGGGCTAGAAACGCAACCGACATTGTTCTGGAGCTATTTTCAGAGCGACCATCGAAGCGTGTTCATAGTTTTCTTCGCGGTTCCCTTCACGATGGACGAAGAGGCTCGGCTACGAAAACTGTCGACGACATCGATGACGTTTGATCGATTCAGGATATGTGAGCACGCGCCGGTCAGCCCAGTAGAAGGCGCGGTCGACTGGCTTGAGGGGCAGCGCCAAAATGCCCTAGAAATACCCCTGAACTAAGCGTCCCTGAGAGATTTCTTGAGCCCGCGCAGCACAGCAGCGAACATTGGCGGAGGTACCGCGTTCCCTATCATCTGAAATTTGTCTCTGACAGTTCCGTGTTTCCATCTCCATGATCTAGGGAAACCCTGCAGTGCTGCACACTCTCGATAAGAAAGGCGTCTGGCCCTGCCTACCCGTGAGAACTTCCAGTGGTCCGTGTCGATTCGGTGCAGAGGTGGACTAATAGGATGCAGAGGAACGTGCCGCCAGTGGCCGACAATGCACGGACTTGGCTGCCCCCAGGCGTAACGCCGCTTGCGAGACAAGTAGTACCAGTGAAACGGTTCCGTGTTGAACTCGCCGACTGGCCATTTAGGGAATTCGCCGATGACCGAGCGCTGACTGGCGTAAGGCCTCTTCCGCCCCGGGCCGTGAGTGGGCTCGGGAAATTCGTATTCGAATGATTGGTCCGAACGCACGCCGACAAGGAAGATGCGCCGGCGATTTTGTGCAAGTCCGAAATCCTTTGCGTTCAGCACAGCCCATTTAACGCGATAGCCCGCCGCACGGTAGCGCGTGAGCTGATTCCTGAGGAGGTCGTGGTTCTCGCCGAAGGCCATCCCGTTTACGTTCTCGACCACGAAGCTCTTCGGGAGAACTAACCGCAGAACCCGGTCGAACTCACGATACAGGTAATTGCGATCATCATCTTTCCAATCTCGCTTGCCGCCCTGTGTGTACCCCTGGCAGGGGTAACAACCAACTAGAAGGTCTGCCTTTGGGAATTTCGTGAAGTCTCTGATGTCCCCGCACTCGATTTTGGCTGAATCAAGATTCTCTTTGTAAGTATCACAGGCTGTCTGCCAGATGTCATTGGCCCACACGACCTGGTAGCCAAGTCGTTGGAGGGCGTGATCAGAACCTCCACAACCACTGAACAGAGAAATCGCCTTTTGGGGAGACATGTAAGGTATCTGCCTGATTCTACATCATGGGGCGTCAGCACCAAGGAAAAATTTGGAGTCGCAGTGGCGTGGGTGGCAGACCCGGGTGTGGCGCGCAAGCAACGCGAAAGCCGTGGATTTAAGGTGGGACAGGTGTCGGAACTAAAGCTCCGACACCTAGTTGGAAAAGAGGAAGAGCGGACCCACCCGTTCCCGCCTGCGGCGGGCAGGCCATCCCGGAAGAGACGCGGGACGAAAGGGTAGGCCAGCCGCGAAGAGAAAAGCGGAAAGAGTCGTTCATGCCGGTTGAAATCACCGGCGCGTGGGTTAGGGCGGAGAAAGGGATTGGGGGAAGAATTGTTTTGGGGTGGATTGCGCCGGGGTCCCTTCGGTGGGACTCAGGGCAGGCTCTTCGATTCTCAGGATGAACCGTTCGACTCTCAGGGAAATCTGAAGCCCCGGCCTCCTTAGGAGCGGAGAAGAGGGCGGACCCACTCGCTGTGGTGGGTCCCATTGAATGAGGTAGGACATTGCGTGTTGCCGCGGTCCCTCCGCTCCATGGCCGACGTTCGCGCGGCGCGAACGAAAGAGAAAGTCGGCCATTCCGGTCGGGATGACAGAAGGGGAGATGGAATGTCGGAGCTAAAGCTCCGACCCCCTAAAGAAAGGAGCGTAGTGAGGAGAAGAAAACCCCGCCCTCCTAAGGCGGGCGCAAACTGCGCGCACCCTTGAAATCGAAGGGTGCGGCACCCAAGCGCCAATCGGGAGATTGGCGTTCCCGGGCAGGCGAAAGGCGCCCTCCTGAGGCGGGCAGGCCCTCCTGCGGCGGGCAGCATGGAGAAGAGTAAGAACCCAGGTGCAAATTCGGCACCTGGGGCACCCGGCGCATAGGGTGGGCTACCCGACGCTTTCTTTCCAAAATCCTGAGCAAAAGTGTAGTTGTTTTCTGCTTCCTGCTACTCATACAGTGTTCGCACAAAGGATGGCAGAATGAGCGCGGAGTGGGAAACATCGTTCCTTGCAGATGTGAATCAGAACATCAGAATCGTCCATCGGGTTTGCCATACCTATTTTCCGCGCGATGCCATGGAACGCGAAGAAGTCTTCCAGGACATCATGTATCAGCTCTGGAAATCCTATCCGCGGTTCAAGGGAGAATCGAAATTCTCCACATGGATGCACAAAGTCGCGCTGAACACGGCGATCACCCACATTCGCCGGAGTACCCGGGAGCCTCGAAGCGCAGAGTTGACCGAGCCGATTGACCATGCGCCGGATATGAACGAGCACATGCACCGGGAAGAGGAGGTTCGTCAGTTGTATGCAGCGATCGAGACACTGATGGGCATCGACAAGGCGATCATTCTGCTCCATCTGGAAGATCAGGATTACGACGAGATTGCTGCCATCACCGGTCTCACCAGAACAAACGTGAGTGTTCGCCTGGTACGAATCAGGCGGGCGCTGAAAGAGTACGTGGAAAGAAATCAATAATTCAGAGGAGGAACTATGGCACCGAGCAATGAAATAGAAAATGTATGGAAGGAAGGCAAAGCCCTTGAAGCGGAGCCTGCGCCAGTCACCGGGAAGGACCTTCAGGCGATCGTCTCGTCGCGCGTCAGGAAAGAGTTCAAGACAGTTAGCGAGTTCGTGTGGGCTGCCATTGTGTATCAGATCATTCTGTACTCGTTCCTCACGCGGACGTTCATCCAACATTGGGGCGACGTGCAGATCATGCTCCTGTGTTTCGCCGGAGGAGCGTGCTACATCCCGCTGACCGTGGCTCTCGTACGCAGGATAAGAACATTGTTCGGCCGGCCCTCGGAAGCGCCCGGCTCCCCGGTCCCAGATGTTTTCCGCAAAGTGGAGGGTGAGTACGCCCGGCTTGCCGATTTCTTCCAGTTCAAGAAGCGCATGGACTGGATTGGTGTTCCGGTCAGCTGCGCGATCATTGTCCTGGTCACGTTCACACTCTTCGTCAAGGGAGGCATTGAGGGAAATCGGCTGGGAAGCCTGGTGGTCTTCGCCGTGTGGGTTGGGCTGTCGCTGGTTGCCATCCATGCTGAAAACAAGAAGCGGTTCATTTCTCCGCTCCGGCATCTAGAGCTGCTTCTCGATGATCTGAAACATTCCTGAGCCGCACATGGAATCCTTAATTCACAACCGTACATCTAAAGGATTGTGGGAGCTGTAACCGAGGGTAATGAGATGAATAGGGCCATTTTCGTTCGAGTTGTTTTTGTCGTTGTGGCAGTGATTGCGCTTAGCTGGTTGCCGCAGGTGGAGCGTGCACAGCATGGAGGAGGACACGGAGGGGGAGGAGGAGGTTTTCACGGAGGCGGAGGAGGAGGATTCCACGGCGGCGGCGGTGGCGGGTTTCATGGAGGGGGCGGAGGAGGGTTTCACGGCGGTGGAGGCTTCTCTGGCGGAGGGCATTCTGGTTTCAGCGGCGGACACTCGTTTGGCGGGTATCGCGGCGGATATCGTGGCGGAGGATTCTATGGGGGGCGAGGCTTCTACGGTGGCCGCGGCTTCTACGGGGGCCGGGGCTACGGTTGGGGCTATGGAGGCTACGGGTTCAGAAGGGGCTGGGGTTGGGGATTTGGCTTTGGGTGGCCGTATTGGGGATATGGCTGGGGATATCCGTATGGGTACAACGGATACGGCCTGGGGTATTACGCGCCCTACCCTTATTATTCTTACCCGTACGGCGGGTCTTCTGAGGACTACATAGGGGACTATCCGCCAGACCCTCCCGATTCCAACCAAGGGCCAGCTTACAACCAAAGGCAGAATTACAACAATAGGCAGAACTACAACAATCAGCCGAACTACAACAACGCGCCGAACTCCAACCATGGGCCGCAAAATAACTATCGGAACAACGCGGCTCCGCCGGCGGATCCGAACGCGCCGCCCGAGGCCAATCCACCCAATCAAAACGGGCCGGCAGGATCCGGTAGGCCTCCGGGGCAGGGAGGCGCGGTCAACATGAACTACAACAACGGGACTGCGGAGAATTCTGCGCCACGTCCGGCGGTTTTTTCGGTCGATCCGATGATGGCGACGCCGGCCAGTTACCGGACGACGCGACCAAACGCCGCGCCCGTTCGCGGCCGAGCAACCTCCCCGCAAACGGATGCGCCGCTTCGCCCGGAAATGCATAGAGCGCTGGAAAGATTGCGCGAGATGCCGCCGTTTGCTCGCGAGCGCGAAATCGAAACCGGTCGCTACAGCCAGTTTTCGCTCGAGGACAAGCAGATTTTGAGAAACGGCGCGTGAGCGAGAAGGAAGCGAAGAGCGGGCCACCTTATGCCTGCCTGCGGCGGGCAGGCAAACTGCACATAGGGTAGGCCACCCGGAAGTGCGGAGCAAGAACCCCACGTGCAACGACGGCACGTGGGGCACCCACTTGAGACTAGAACCAGTCGGGGAAGATTAGTTCGATTAGGCCGGGGACCCAGTAGGAATAAAATTTGTCGTCGCAGATTTTGTAGTGGCCATATTTTTCGCGGGCGTAGTTGCCCCAGTGGGGCTGGGAGCCGTCGAGATCGGTGAAGCCGTATTCGCGGGCGAGGGCCCAGGAGCTGAAGACGCGGCCGGTCTTTTTCATGGCGTGAGGGTCGGCGGCCAGGGCGACGACGGCGCGGCCGATGTAGCGGGGCGATTCGGAGACGAGGAAATCCTGGGGCGCGTCGTTCTGATCGCTCGAGTTTACGTTGGCGTTTTTGCGCTTGCCGGCGTCCTTCCAGTTGGCTTCGGTGACGCCGAAATGGTCGAGGACGGCTTCGGAGCGGAGGAAGCCGGGAGTGAGCGCGACGGAGACGATGTTGCGTTTGCGTAATTCGCGGGCCATGGCGAAGGCCAGGCGGATGACGGAGATTTTCACGAGGTCGTAGAAAAGATTGCCACGGTAGTAAAAAGCATCTCCATCGGTAATTTCAAAAATAATTGGGCTGGGTTTGCCGCGGCTTGCGCGTTTCGCTTTGGCGCGACCGAACATCAAGGGAACGGCGAAGTGGGCCGTGATGATGTGCGAGTGGATGGCTTGCTTGAGCATGCGCAGGCCGTTATCGAGGTTGGCGTTCCAGAATGGCTTGCCGAATTCGGTGAGGGCGTCGCCGCCCCAGATGTCGTTGACGAGGATGTCGATGCGATGGTGGCGGCGCTTGATGAGAGCGACGAGCTTTTTCACTTGTGCGGGTTCCGTGTGATCGACGCGGACGGGAATGCCGCGGCCACCGGCGGCGGTGACGAGTTCGGCGGTTTCTTCGATGGTTTCGGGGCGGCCGGGAGCGGGGCGGCGTTTGCGGGAGCTGCGGCCGGTGCAGTAGACGGTGGCGCCGGCTTCGCCGAGAGCAACCGCGATGCCACGCCCTGCGCCGCGGGTGGCTCCGGCGACGAGGGCGATTTTGCCATTGAGGGATTTTTTTGGAGATTTTCGCGGCACGGTGTAGGCACCTTTGCAGGGGAAGCGGAGAGCAGCAATCAGTGATTAGTAATCGGGAGGAGAAGAGGAAGACCCCACGTGCAACGGCGGCACGTGGGGCACCCGGGAAAGAGCGGCGCGATTATTTTTGGCGGGTTTGCTTGCCTTCCATGACGAGGGCCATGGGATCGGAGCCGGCGGCCATTTCAAATTTGTAGGAGGCCGCGTCGGGGGAAAGCTGTTTCATGGTGAAGCGGCCGTGGACGGTCTTGCCGCCCATCGGCGTGCCGTTGTTCCAGGTCCACGTGTCGCCGCTGACGACGCCGCGTGAGTAGACATTTTCACCCCAGTTGTTGGTTTCAAAATAAATGTAGGACTTCTGATAAGTGTCGTAGCTCAGGACACTCAAGCCATGCATCTGGCCGCCCATCATGGTGCCCTCGGCTTTGCAGACGACGGCGAACTTGCCTGCGAACCACTCACAGGTTTCGATAGCGGAATACTTTCCAGCGGGACCAAACGCGCTGGTTTTGGATTCGCCTTCGGAAGCCCATTTCCCCACAAAGTAGTTGAGCTTTTCGTGTTCCGAGCCGGGCTTGGGCGGTCCCTCGGGAGCCTGCGCGCGAAGTGCAGCGATCAAGATTATTGCGGAGAGAACAACCAAGGAGAGACGAATTGCTTTGTTCATGAATTCCTCCATGCGGATTTTCGGCCGAGGAACGGGGCGGGAAAACTTCGGGAATGCTAACACAAGAAAAGGGCCTAGGTGGGAAGAAAACTTCAGGTAAAGACCTGAGTAAGAAGTGTTACAGGGAGTTAACAAAAATAGTACGAGGAATTTACACAAGGAGAATGAGAGAGAAACGGAGAGCGTTCACTGTAGGCCTCCCAGACCAAAAAGGGAATGAGGAGGTAGTCCGAATGTCAGCAAAAAGATTTGCGTCTCAAGTGAGGCATGGCGCCCGAGTGGGCCTTGCGTCGCTGGTGATGCTGCAGATGAGCCTTGCGGGGCCGATGGCGGGCAGCGCGATGGCGAAAGAACACGACGGCGCGAGCGAGAAGCAGGCGCGCACACCGATCCAGCACGTGATCGTGATCGTGGGAGAGAACCGGACGTTTGACCACATCTTCGCGACTTACGAGCCTAAAGATGGGGAGAAAGTAGACAATCTGCTTTCGAAGCACATCATCAAGGAAGATGGAACGCCGGGGAAGAATTTTGCCGACGCCTACCAGTATGCGGCGGATGCCACGGACAGCGCGACTTTCCAGTTGGCGCCGAAGAAAAAGACGCTGTACTCGACGCTGCCGGCGCCGCTGAGCGGCGGGCCGACGGACGTGTGCGCGATTAACGGGATCTGTTCGCTGGCGGACGCAATGTCGTCGGAGAACGGATTGGCGGATGACTACTATACATTCCTGACGAGCGGCGGGACGGGATTGGGCAAAAAGAAGGTGCCGGACTCGCGGATTAATGGAGTGAATGCGACGGCGCCGTATTCGACGCTGCAGCCGGGACCGTTTCAGCTTACCGACAAGAAGCAGACGAATCCGTTTACTTACGATTCGTATGCGAACAGCCCGGTACATCGGTTCTACCAGATGTGGCAACAGTTCGACTGCGACGCCTCGCACATCTCGAAGGCGCATCCAGGCGGCTGCCTCGCGGACCTCTTCACGTGGACGGAAGTGACGGTGGGCTCGAACAACAACGGGAAGCCGGCACCGACGCCGACGGGTTTCGACACTGACTATTCGCCGGCGGCTCATACGACCGGCGAAGGCGCGACGGCGATGGGCTTCTACAACATGGCGCAGGGAGACGCGCCGTACACGAAGTTCCTGGCGGATCATTTCGCGATGAGCGACAACTATCACCAGCCGGCGATGGGCGGCACCGGCCTCGACAGCATCATGCTGTTCTTCGGCGATGCGATCTGGTTCAGCAATCCAGATGGGACTCCCGGTACACCGCCACACAACGAACTGGTATGGCCAGGAACAGTGAATGCCGGGACGGTGGATGAGATCGAAAATCCCAATCCGGTGCCGGGCACGAATAACTTCTGGATCCAGGATGGGTACGGCGGCGGTGGATTTGGCACGGGTCCAGTGTTCGGCGGCGGAAGTTATACAAATTGCGCAGACGCTTCGCAGCCGGGCGTTGCGCCGATCCTGAATTACCTAAGCTCGTTGCCGCGGCCGATTGAGCCGAAATGCGACGCGGACCACTACTACCTGCTGAATAATTACAACCCGGGATATTTCGGAGACGGCAGCAACGCGTACACGGACACGAACGTGAACAACACGCCGTTCACGATTCCTCCGACCAGCCAACGGAGCATCGGCGACGCGCTGCTGGAAAACAACGTGTCGTGGAAGTCGTACAACGACCAGTGGAACGCCTACCTGACGGACAAATACCAAGTGAACTACGGGACGGTGGGACCGAACAGCGATCAATATTGCAACATCTGCAACGGATTTCACTACCAGACGCAAATCATGGCCAACGATGCGGTGCGCACAGCGCATATCAAGGACACGACGGACCTGTACGCGGACATCGCGAGCGGCGACTTGCCGGCGGTTTCGTTCGTGAAGCCGAGCGGTTGGGTGGACGGGCATCCGGCTTCTTCGAAGTGGGACCTGTACGAAGGGTTCGTGAAGAAGATCGTGGACGCGGTGCAATCGAACAAGAAACTGTGGGAAAGCACGGCGATCATCGTGACCGTGGACGAAGGCGGAGGCTACTACGACTCCGGATACGTGCAGCCGCTGGACTTCTTCGGCGACGGGACGCGCATTCCGCTGATCGTGGTGTCCAAGTACACGAAGGCCGGACACATATCGCACCAGTACGCGGATCACGTTTCGGTGCTGAAGTTCATCGAACGGAACTGGAACCTGCCGACGGTGAGCGGACGCAGCCGCGACAACCTGCCCAACCCGAAGCCGGAATCGGATAATCCCTACGTGCCGACGAACACGCCGGCGATCGGCGATCTGTTCGACTTGTTCGATTTCCCCGGTGCCACCAAGTAAAGGGGAACGGACAATCCGCAAGAAACGTGAAAGAGAGGCCTCCGGCGCGAGCGGTGAAGCGCCGGAGGTTTTTGTTTCTGGGATTGCAAACGAACATCATGCTCGACGGGGTCGGGTTGAGGTCCTTCGCGCATCCTTGTCGGATGCGCTCAGGATGACAAGTCTCGGTTTTGTCGCGTGAAGGTTGGCCGATCTGAAGTTCGGCTGCCACATGATCTATATATTATGGGAACTTGACAAGGTGGTTAGTATGCCCATAGGCTCATGGGGCAATGGAGCTGGAAGCTTCCCTCTCTTGGCTGGCGATGACGATGACGCCGGGCGTAGCAGCCCGGCTGTCCGCGCGATTGCTGCGCGAATTCGGGTCGCCGGAGGGCGTGTTCCGGGCCAGCCTGACGGCGCTCGAAGCGTGCAACCTGCCGGCACCAGTGGCGCAGGCGATCTTCAAAAAGCAGAATTTCTGGCGGGCGGAAAAAGAGGTGGCGGCGCTGCGGGCGGTGGGCGCGAAACTGGTGAACTGGACGGAGCCCGAGTATCCGCAATCGCTGCTGCAGATTTACGATCCGCCGGTGATGCTGTACGTGCGGGGTGACGCGCAGATCCTGAATGAACCTACAATCAGTATTGTTGGGACGCGGCGGCCGACCTCGTATGGGACGCAAATGGCGGAACGGCTGGCGCGGGAGTTGGCAAAGCGCGGGCTGGTGATCGTAAGCGGTCTGGCGCGGGGCGTGGATGCGCTGGCGCACCATGGAACCATGGCGGTGGGAGGCCGGGCGATTGGGGTGATCGGTACGGGGATCGACGTGTGCTACCCGAAAGAGAATAAGAAACTGTACGAAAAGGTGCTGGAGCGGGGCGCGGTCCTGAGCGAGCTGCCGATGGGGACGCACCCGGCGCCGGAGAATTTCCCCGTGCGCAACCGGATCATCGCTGGAATGCCTCTTGGGGTTGTGATTGTGGAGGGGAAGCAGTACAGCGGGTCGTTGATCACGGCGCGGCTGGCGATGGAATTTGGGCGGGAGGTTTTCGGCGTGCCGGGAAACGTGACGCAGGAGATGAGCTTTGCGCCGAACCAGTTGATCAAACAGGGAGCGAAACTGGTGACCAGCGCGGAAGACGTGATTGAAGAGCTGCCAACCCCGATCCGGGCGATGCTGGTGAAGGCGGAGGCAGTGGAATCCGAGCAGCGGAATCTGCTGGCTGGTGATGGGCTAAGTGGTTCACAGAAAACGATTTACGAGATGTTGACCGTGGAAGAACCTAGGCCCATCGACGACATTGTGGAGACCAGCGGGTTGAATTCGAGCGTAGTTCTGGCTACGCTGTTTGACTTGGAGATGAAGGGGATGGTGCGGCAGATCCCCGGAAAGCAGTTCAGCAAAGTGCTGTTGTAAAGGCAGGACTTAGCGCGTCGCGCGAAGAAGAATGCACCCAATGGGCGGTTGCGAGCATCTTTTGCAGACGTAAGAGAGCGCCGAGCAGGGTATATATAAGGTAGCGAGAAGGACACAGACCGCCCCGGTAGGCCTTCCAAACGCATCATCACAGGTTACAAAGGAACTCATGGCACGTTCATTGGTGATCGTCGAGTCGCCGGCAAAGGCGAAGACGATCAATAAATATCTCGGGAAGAATTACACGGTGAAGGCTTCGATCGGCCACGTGATGGATTTGCCGACGAAGACGATAGGGATTCGTCTGCCCATCAGCGAAAAGGAAATCAACGCACAGAAGAAAAAGAAGAAGCGCAAGCGCGGGGGGAAGTCCGCGGCGCCGAAGCCGCCGCTGAAACCAATCTATTTGGACGACGCCAAGATTTTCGAGCCGACACTGCAGGTAATCCCCGGGAAGGGGAAAGTGATTAACGACCTACGGAAGAGCGCGGCCACGGCGGACGCCGTGTACCTGGCGGGCGACCCGGACCGCGAAGGTGAGGCGATCTCCGCGCATCTGGCGATGGTGCTTTCGAAGCCGGCAAAGTTTCTGATTCCCGAGGACGAAGAGGACGCGAAGAACGGGAAGAAGGACGCAGAAAAAGACGCGAAGGAGGCGGAAGCTGCAGCCGCGGCGGGGAAGAAGGGTAAAGGGAAGTTTGCGAAGAAGGCCGCGGAGAAGGACAAGATTGAGATCGAGCCGATCGACCCGAAGAAGATTTTCCGGGTAACGTTCAACGAGATTACGCCCAAAGCAATTCGCGCGGCGTTTGAGAAGCCGCGGCAGGTGGACGCGCAACTGGTGGACGCGCAACAGGCGCGGCGCGTGCTGGACCGGATTGTGGGCTACAAGATTTCGCCGCTGCTGTGGGACAAGGTGCGGCGCGGGCTGAGCGCAGGGCGCGTGCAGACGGTGGCGTTGCGGCTGATTGTGGAACGCGAGCAGGCGATTCGCGCCTTTGTGCCGCAGGAATACTGGACTATCCACGCGATGCTGGACGCGGGCGAGCCGCCGGTTTTCGAGGCGCGGCTGACGAAGAAGCATGGCGAAGACATCGATGTCAAGAATCAGGAATCGGCGGACGCGATTGTCGCCGCGGTGAGCAAGGCGAAATGGCAGGTGGCGAGCGTCACGCTGAAGGAAAAACGGAGAAACGCGCCACCGCCGTTTACGACTTCGAAGCTGCAGCAGGCGGCGTACAACCGGCTGCGGTACACGGCGAAGCGCACGATGGCGTTGGCGCAGCGGCTTTATGAAGGCGTGGAATTGGGCGCAGAGGGTTCCGTGGCGCTGATTACGTATATGCGCACGGATTCGGTGCAGGTATCGAACGATGCGCTCGAGCAAGTACGGGAGTTGATCCCGGAACGCTTTGGGAGCGCGTACCTGCCGGAGAAGCCGAACTTCTATAAGTCGAAGAAGGACGCGCAGGGAGCGCACGAGGCGATTCGTCCGACGGAGGTTTCGCGAGCGCCGGAAGATGTGCGGAAGTATCTGGAGGACGACGTATTTAAGCTGTACCAGTTGATCTGGCAGAGATTCGTGGCTTCGCAGATGCTGCCGGCGGTGTACGACCAGACGACGATTGATATTAATGCGGGCGATTACACGTTCCGGACCACGGGATCGATCATGAAGTTTGACGGATTCCTGAAGGTGTACCAGATTCCGGTGGCGGGGGCGGACCGCGAGGACGACGAGAAGGACGACGAAGGAGAAGGCAAGGCGCTGCCGCGGGTGACCGAGGGGCAGGTGCTGAAGCTGGAATCCATCAAGCCGGAGCAGCATTTTACGGAGCCGCCGCCGCGCTATACGGAAGCGACGCTGGTGAAGGAACTGGAAGAGGACGGAATCGGGCGGCCTTCGACGTACGCTTCGATTATTTCGACGATCGTCGAGCGCGAGTATGTGAAGAAAGATCAGGGGCGGTTCACGCCGACAATGCTGGGCGAGCGTGTGTGCGTGCTGCTGATCAAGAGCTTTGAAGACGTGTTCGACGTGAAGTTCACGGCGCGGCTGGAAGAAGAGCTGGACGAGATTGAAGAAGGCAAGTTGCCGTGGCGGGAATCGGTGAAGGAGTTCTGGGAAAAGTTCGTCGTGGACCTGGATAAGGCCGGCGATGAGATGGTTTCGTATAAGGCGGGGATCCCGACGGGGAAAAAGTGCGAGAAGTGCGGGCAGGGCGAATTGCTGGAGCGCATCAGCCGGCACGGCTTTTTCCTGGGATGTTCGCGATATCCGGAATGCGATTTCATTCAAGACATGTCCGAAGAGATTCCGGAGGACGCCGAGAACAAGGTTGAATATTGCGAAAACTGCGGCAAGGAAATGGCGTTGAAGCGCGGGCGGTTTGGCGCGTTTCTGGCTTGCACCGGCTATCCGGATTGCAAGACGACGCGGCGGCTGGTGGCCGGGACGCGGATTGCGCACCAACCGGACGAGCCGCTGGATGAGAAGTGCCCGCTGGACGGAAATGGTCTGGTGAAAAAGCACGGACGGTTTGGGGAATTCATCGGCTGCTCGGGATACCCGAAGTGCAAGTACACGCGGCCGATCACCATGGGCATCAAGTGCCCGAAGTGCAATGAAGGCGAATTCGTGAAACGCGGGAGCATGGGGAAGGGCGGGCGCGGAAGATTCCGCGTGTTCTATGGCTGCTCGCGTTACCCGGATTGCGATTTCACGACGCCGTTTATGCCGATTGCGGAGCCGTGCCCGAAGTGCGGTGCCCCGTTTATCGTGGAGAAGAAGACGAAGATCGGCACGGTGCACGCTTGCATTAAAGAAGGATGCGACTGGGAGAAGCTGGCGCCGGAAGAGAAGCCGGCGGAGAAGCCGGTGGCGACGCCCACGGAAGAGCCAGCGCCGGTCGGCGTGAAGGGCTGAGCGGGAGCGGCTAGAGCTGCGACACGGCCTGACTTAATACGAAACAACCCCACCAAGAAAACGAACCGCGCGCGGAAGTGTATCTATACTCAAGGGAGGAAACGCGGGGCGGAATGAAGCCGACGATTCATAAATATATCGAGTACATGCGCTCGGTGCGGAATTCTTCTCCGCACACGCTGGTGAATTACGGGAACGACCTGGAGCAGTTCGTGGCGTTCCTGACGCCGCCGGGTGCGGAAACGCCGAAGCTTGGCCAGGTGAATCACCACATGATTCGGGAATATGTTGCGCACCTGCATGATACGGGGCTGGAGAAGAGTTCCATTGCGCGGAAGCTGGCGGCGCTGCGATCGTTTTTCAAGTATTGCGTGCGGGAGGGCCGGCTGAATGAGAATCCGGCACGGTTGGTGGCAACGCCGAAGCTGCCGAAACGCGTTCCGATGGTGCTTTCGGCGGAGGAGATGAGTGGGTTTCTGGACCAGCTTGCGGGAACGGGGAAGACTGCGGAACAGGGCGGCGTGCGGAAGAGACATCGAGATGCAAGCGGGATTGCGGCGGTCAGGAGGCCGGGGAATTTGCCAGGGATTCCGGAGGATGGGCTGTTGCTGCCGCGGGATCGCGCGATTCTGGAATTGCTGTACGCGGCGGGGCTGCGCGTGAGCGAGTTGACGGGGCTGAACCTGGCGGACATGGACCAGAAGGATCAGATGCTGCGGGTTCGCGGGAAGGGCAACAAGGAGCGCATCGTGCCGTATGGCGAGAAGGCGGCGCAGGCGCTGAGAGCTTATTGGCCGGTGCGGGATTCGTTGTTGGAGGCGAGCGAAGAGTCGTCGCGCGGGGCCAACTACAACGTAAATGCTGTATTTCTGAATTACCGTGGTGATCGGCTGACGCAGCGGAGCATCGGACGGATTGTGAAGAAGTATGTGAAGCTGGTGAATGTTAATTGGGATTTACATCCGCACTCACTGCGGCACGCGTTTGCGACGCACCTGCTGGCCGATGGCGCGGATTTGCGGGCGATTCAGGAGCTGCTGGGGCACCAGTCACTTTCGACGACGCAGAAATATACGCACGCGTCGATCCGGCAATTGATGGATATTTACGATAAGGCGCATCCGCACGCCTGAGGCCTGGCCGGGCAACCGGACCACATTAATAAAAGATTAAAACTGCATCTCGGATGCTTTATTCCACATCCAAATGGACTCATATGTAGTTATTCTAGTTGTGTTTCCAGAGGAGCCGGATGAAGCGAAGCTGGATTTGTGCGGCGGTGGTGGTTTTCCAGAGGATGGCAGGCACTCGCAGGGTAAGTTCGGCACGCACGTCGGTTGTCTTGATCCTTTTTGTGGGGATTGCCCTTCTGTGCTCTCAGAAGATCAGGTCGCAAACGATCAGGCAGCATTCGCATGATGTTAAGAACGGCGAGCGCCTTTTCAAGTCAGGATGTATTACCTGTCATGGAGCCGACGGCAGGGGCGCGCCGCAGACGCTGACCGAGTTCCAACGTCCCAACACTTTTCCCGATTTCACGCGTTGCGATCAGACCACCCCCGAGCCCAACTCGGTGTGGAAAGACGTGATCCTCCATGGCGGGCCGGCGCGCGGCTTCTCGCAAATCATGCCGGCTTTCGGCGAGCTGCTTTCCTCGGACCAAATCGATGATTTAATTGCCTACCTGCGGAGTTTCTGCCGCAACAATCATTGGGCCCGCGGCGAACTCAATTTGCCGCTCCCGCAGGTCACGGAAAAGGCATTTCCGGAAGACGAGGAAGTGTTGACCACCCAGGTGAACGCTCACGGCGCCCCCGGAGTGTCCACGCACATCATTCACGAACAACGCTTCGGCATGCACAACCAGCTTGAGGTGGACGTCCCATTTCTATTCCAGGACCAGAAGCATACCTGGTATGGCGGAGTAGGGGATGCGACGCTGGGCGTCAAACGCGAAATGTGGTCCAGCCTGAGGACCGGATCAATCCTCAGCCTGTTTGGCGGGGTGATTGTGCCCAGCGGCAACAAGTCCCGCGGCTTCGGTACAGGCACCACAACGTTTGAGACTTTCGCCTCATTTGGCCAACTGTTCCCCACCAATACCTTTATCCAGTTCCAGGCCGGCGCCGATTTACCGCGCCATACGGACATCGCGCCGCAGACGGCTTTTTGGCGCACGGCGATCGGGCAGAGCTTTGCCGCCGATCACGGCTTGGGCCGCCTGTGGACACCGATGGTTGAGTTCGTCGCCGATCGCGATCTGGTGGACAGAGCAAGGAACAACTGGGACGTGGTCCCGCAGATGCAAGTCACCATCAGCCGCAGGCAACACATTCGCGCAAGCCTCGGTTTTCGCAAGCCGTTCACTAACGTCGCAGGTCGGCAGAGCCAGGTTGTCTTCTACATCCTTTGGGATTGGGGCGACGGAAAGCTGACTGAGGGATGGTGATGCAGAAGACTTCCTGGTGGTTGACCGCGGTTCTGACGTTATTCTTGATTGCTTCTCCCATCTTGATGCGCGGAGGCGACGGGCGTCCGTCCGCCACGCAGAATTTTCAGACCTCCGACCGCTGCGTGGCTTGCCACAACGGCATGAAAACCGAGGCGGGAGCAGACTATTCCATCGGGCTCGATTGGCGCGCAAGCATCATGGCCAACTCCTCGCGCGATCCATACTGGCAGGGAAGCGTGCGGCGGGAGACGATTGACCATCCCACGGCGGCAGCGGAGATCCAGGACGAATGTTCGCATTGCCACATGCCCATGACGTATTTCGACGCGCACGCGCAGCAAAAGAAGGTGGATGTCTTCTCCCGCCTTCCGTTCGACGCGGATAAGAAGGACAATGCAAAATCCGCGGATGGCGTCTCCTGCGCGGTATGTCACCAGATCTCCAAAAAGAACCTTGGCACTCCAGCCAGTTACGTCGGCAATTTCGTAATCGACCCGCCGGAGGCCCCGAATCGGCGCCCCGAGCATGGGCCTTTCGTTATCGATGCGGGCCATCAGCGGGTAATGCAGAGCTCTACCGGAGGCTTCTTTCCTGAAGAAGGCACACAGATTCGCGATTCGGGTCTTTGCGCGACTTGCCACACCCTGTACACAACTGCCCTGGACAAGGATGGCAAACCCGCCGGGCGACTGCCGGAACAGGTGCCTTACCAGGAATGGCAGCACAGCGATTACGCCGGCAAGGGCAGTTGCCAGTCGTGCCATATGCCCGAGGTGAAAGAAAAGACTCCCGTAACCTCTCTCTTCGGAGAGTTGCGTCAGGGTGCGCGGCATCACTCCTTTGTTGGGGCAAACTTCTTCATGCAGCGGATTTTCAGCAACTATCGCCAGGATCTGAGCGTGGCTGCGCTTCCCAGTGAGCTCACCGCCGCGTCACAGCGGACGGTCGACTTCCTTCAGTCGCAGACCGCGCGTGTGAGCATCCAGAATCTCGAAACGGGTGATGGAAAGTTGCATGTCGATGTCTTTGTCGAGAACCTTACCGGGCACAAGCTGCCGACAGCCTATCCTTCACGGCGTGCATGGCTTCACGTGGTGGTCCGCGACCGCAACGGGCGGACTGTGTTCGAGTCTGGTGCGTTGAATAAGGACGGCTCCATCCAGGGAAATGTGAATGACGCGGATCCCTCGCGTTTTGAGCCGCATTTTCGCGAGATTACCAGCGGTGATCAGGTGGAGATCTACGAGCCGATTCTGGGGGATTCAGAGGGCCGCGTCACCACCGGTTTGCTCACTGCCGTTGGGTACCTCAAGGACAATCGTCTTTTGCCCCGCGGTTTCGACAAGAGTACGGCGGAAAAGGACATAGCGGTGGTGGGAGATGCCGCCGAGGATCCTAACTTCAACGACAAAGGAAGCGTGGTGCGTTACTCGCCGGCAGCGGATCCATCCGCGGGTCCGTTCCACATCGAGGTGGAACTCTGGTACGAGCCCATTGGATTCCGCTGGGCCCACAACCTGGGCACCTATCAAGCGGATGAGCCTCAACGCTTGGTGAGCTACTACGACTCGTTAGCCTCAGGTGCGGCGGTGATATTGGCAAAGACCGAAGCAACGAAATAGCAGACGAGAGTGCGGCGAAGCGGCCTATAATTGCGAATGTGATTGAGAAAGACACTCTGGACGGGATTGCCGCGCCGAAGGTGATTACTTCGGACGCACAAAACGAGCGCTATATTTCGGTGCTGCTGGAGCTTGAGAAGAAAGATCGTCTCAGCGCAAAGGAAAGAGAGTTCGCTGAGCTGCTGACCGTGCTGGTCGAAGCGTACGAAGACGAGCACTACCCCATTCGCGCTGCCAGCCCAGTGGAAGTGCTTGTGGAGTTGATGGAAGCGAACAACCTTAAACAAAAAGACTTAGCCCCGTTGTTTGGCTCGGAAAGTGTCGTCTCCGAGGTGCTACGCGGCAAGCGGGAGCTTAACAAGCACCATATCGAGCGATTGAGTAAGCGATTTGGCGTTTCTCCTGCAGTGTTCTTCTAGTTTGACCAGAAAGCCACCGAAATGCGCGTTGACGGTACTGGGAGTGGGCAAGTATAATTGTGGTTTGCCTTTAGGCTTTGGAGGAGAGATGTACGCCGTTATACAGACCGGGGGAAAGCAATATCGTGTCGCACCGGGCGACACCATCCGCATTGAGCGGGTTAAGGGTGATGTGGGCGAGCAGGTGAAATTCGGGACCGTGCTGGCGGTACACACCGACGACAAGAAGGTTATGGCTGGATCGGATGCGTCAAACGCCAGCGTCACGGGCAAGATCGTGGAGCAGGGCCGGGCGAAGAAGCTCACCGTTCTGAAGTTCAAGAAGACCAACCAGTACAAGATTCAGCGGGGCCACCGGCAGAACTATACCGCCGTGCAGGTCAGCGAGATCAAGCTTTAATTTTGCGGGATTTTTGAGTGGCCGATCTGAAGATCGGCCACTACATTGGGCTGGCCGGGCTAAAGCCCGGCGCCTACATGGAGGAATTGAGTCATGGCACATAAGAAGGGCGGCGGCTCGTCCACAAACGGGCGCGATTCACACGGACAGAGGCTGGGCGTAAAGCGGTTCGGCGGGCAGTTGGTGAACGCGGGCACGATCTTGATCCGGCAGCGCGGCACGAGGCACCAGCCGGGCGTGAACGTGGCCAAGGGCAAGGACGACACGCTGTTTGCGCTGGTGCGGGGCTACGTGAAGTTTGAGGACAAGGGAAACCGGGGGCGCTTTATCAGCGTGACACCGGCGGCGGCAGAAGCAAAGGCCGCGAACTAAGTCCGAAGGCATTCGAAGCGGCCCCGGCGCGAGTCGGGGCCGTTTTGTCTTTATAGGCGAAGAGAGCGCGAGTTAGTCTGAATTCAAGGAAAAGAGATTTCACCACAGAGGACACTGAGGGCACAGAGGAAGAATCCAGAGAAGAGTGAAGAATGTTTGTTGATGAAGCGAAAATTTCGGTGAAGGCGGGGGATGGCGGGAACGGCTGTGTGGCGTTCCGGCGGGAGAAGTATGTGCCGCGGGGCGGGCCCTCGGGCGGTGATGGCGGGCGCGGCGGAAGCATTTACCTGGAAGCGAATCCGAATGACAACACGCTGCTGCGTTACCGGTATAACCGGGAGTTTAAGGCGGACCGCGGGCGACACGGCGAAGGCTCGAACTGCTCGGGCGTTTCGGGCGACGACACAATCTTGAAAGTGCCGGTGGGCACGCTTGTTTTTGATGCGACGGGAAATGTGCTGCTGGCGGACTTGAAGCAGCCGGGGCAACGCCTGCTGGTGGCGCAGGGCGGACGCGGCGGGCGCGGCAACCAGCATTTTGCGAAACCGTGGCACCAGGCGCCGCGTAAGAAGGAAGAAGGCGAGCTCGGGGAAGAACGTAATTTGCGGCTGGAACTGAAGCTGCTGGCGGACGTCGGGCTGGTTGGTTTTCCGAATGCGGGCAAGTCCACGCTGATTTCGGTGATCAGCGCGGCACGGCCAAAGATTGCGAACTATCCGTTCACGACGCTGGAGCCGAATCTGGGCGTGGTGAATGCCGATGGCGGCACAGGCGGGCACGGGACGGAATTGGGCCGCACGTTTGTGGTGGCGGATTTGCCGGGATTGATTGAAGGCGCGAGCCACGGCGCGGGGCTGGGCATTCGTTTTTTGCGGCATGTGGAGCGGACGCGTTTGCTGGTCCACCTGATTGATACGAGCGACATGGCGGAGATGGATCCGGTGAAGGCGTTTGAGATTATCGAAGGCGAGCTGGGCGCGTTCAGCGAGAAACTGCTGGATAAGCCGATGATCGTGGTGGCGACGAAGCTGGATGCCACGACGGACCGGACGAAGCTCGAGGGGTTGCGGAAATTCTGCAAGAAGAAGGGGCTGGAATTTCACGCGATTTCAGCGGCTGCCGGCGAGGGCGTGAAGGAGCTTGTGCGGGGAATCGCTGACGCGTTGGATAAGATTCCGAAGGAAGCGCTCGAAGACGAAGTAGAGGAAGTAAATGAGGTTAATGAGGTACAGGATGAAGAGGGCGGGGAAGTGTTAAACGAGCAGGAAAATATTGAGGAATGATGCGGGTCCCGGAAGCAGGATTTCGTGAGAGAATTGGGTTGGGGAGCATCCGGGAGGCGGATTGACGACTGCGCAGGCTAACCGTACGGCGGCGAAACACCATCCACGAAGGATTGCAATTTTTGGCGGCTCGTTTGACCCCATCCATTCCGGCCACCTGGCTGTAGCCCGGGCGGCAGACCGGCGATTCAATTTTGACGAAGTGCATTTCATTCCCGCGAGCCGTCCTCCGCATAAGCTGAAACAACATCTGGCGCCGTTTCCGCACCGCTTTGCGATGGTGGCCCTGGCGGCGACGGAGCATCCGCATTTCGTGCCTTCGCTGGCGGAAGCGGGGGAAGACTTCAGCGGGACGCAACTGCACTATTCCGTGGATACAGTGCGGTATTTTAAACATGCGTATCACGGCCAAGGCGACCGGATTTTTTTCATCATCGGCGCGGATGCGTTTCTGGACATTCCGATGTGGAAGGAATACGAAACGCTGCTGGGACTTTGTGATTTCGTGATTGCGAACCGGCCGGGCATCCGGCTGGAGGCGCTGCGGCTGGTGATTCCGCCCGACCTGCACGGCCGGCGGGACGCGAAGCGCGAGAAGGAAGAGGAGACCGTCGCGCACGGCTCGCCGATTGTGGCGCGGCTGGAGAAAACGACGGTGTACCTGCTGGAGAATGTGGCCAGCGAAGTGAGCGCGACCGATATTCGGCGGAAGGCGAGCCGCGGGCAATCGATACACGGGCTGGTCTCCGCGCGAGTGGAAGAATATATTTTGAAACAGAGGTTGTACCGGTGAAATTCGAAAAACTACCGAAGGGCGTACGACTTGCAGTGGAAGCCGCGCAAGAGAAAAAAGCGGGCGCGATTACGGTGCTGGACTTGAGCGGATTGAGCGCTTTCACGGAATATTTCGTGATCTGCACGGGATACAGCACGCCGCAGCTGCAGGCCATCTGCTCCGAGGTGGAGGACGTGCTGTACAAGGAAATGAAGCGTTCGCCGGAGCACCGCGAAGGACGGCGGTCGGCGGAATGGGCGCTGCTGGATTTTGGCGGATTTATCGTGCACGTGTTTGGCGAGCAGGCGCGGCGTTTTTATGATCTGGAGCGGCTGTGGAGACAGGCGCCGTCGCTGGTGCTGCCGGATGAACCGGAAACGCATAGGCGGAAAGAGCTTTCGGAAAAAGCGGGATAGGCTGAGTCTCGCAAGGATTTCGCGTTTGCCTCCTCGCACACGTATCATTCTTAGCCCATCCGACGAGGATGGGCGAAGAACCTCAACTTGAACATCCAGTACAAACTTTAGGTTGAGGTCCTTCGGCCCGCAAAAAGGCGCGGTCCTCAGGATGACAATTTTTTTGCTTTGGCGCGTCCCAAGCACAGAAACGGAAGTCGTAAACTGACGAGGCTTAAAGGTGCGGGATGAAGATTTGCCTGCTGATGCTGGGAAAAACGCGGCGGCCGGAGATGGTTGCAGCGCTCGACGACTATGTGAAGCGCATTTCGCGGTCGTCCCCCATTGAGATCGTTGAAGTGCGGGATGCGTCGGCGGCGCTGAAACGGCTGGACGCGAACCGCGCGGCGGTTTCGGCACTGCTGGATGCCAGCGGGAAGGTGTACGACTCCGATGCATTTGCGAAATGGCTGGGAGAGCAGCGCGACCGCGGGATACGCGAGGTGATTTTTGTTTGCGGGGATGCGGATGGGTTTCCCGACGGTCTGCGGGAACGCGTGAAACAGAAACTTTCGCTGAGCGCGATGACGTATTCGCATGAGTTGGCGCGCGTAATGCTGGCGGAACAGATTTACCGGGCGTTTGCGATTTTGTCGGGGAGCCCGTACCCGAAGTAGATGGCGCGCGCGGCCGTGTTGGCGAATTGTCCCCTGGGCAGGTGCGTTTTGCGGCGTTCCATGAAATGATGTGCAGCGGTAAAAACATATGTCCATACGCATTGCGGCGGATACAGAGCAGCCTTCGGTAGCGATTGAAATTTCCCTGGAAAAGCCGTTGCCGGACTACGATCTGGAGCGGGTCGAGCAGCCGACGCCGCGGGACATCGACGCGCTGCTGGTGTCGCAGGGATTTCGCGACCTGGTGGACGACGCGCGCGGCGTGCTGACGGAGCTGATGTGCAACCCGCCGCCGCTGCCGAACACCACGCATCTGGTGGATCTGGGACTGTCCCACGTTCCCGATTTCGAGATTACTCAACTGACGGGCGCGATCTGCCCCTCGGACGATGGGGTGTACCGGCCGGGACTGTGGATGGTCTTGAAAGACAAAAAAACCCCGGCGAAGCAGCCGCTGGGCGAAGTGGCGATGGAGCACGCGCGAATCGTCGCGCACGAGATGGTCAAGCGCCTGGGAATTTGAAACGAGCGATTCTCATATTCAGAAATGGGCTCCATTCGCGCGTTTGCTGCGCGTCAACTTGACGTTTGTGGTGCAACTCCGCAGACTTGAATAATCCACACGAAATTGCGCGCCTGACGAGGAAGCGGAGTTATGCCGGAAGGAAAAGGATTGCTGATTGTTTACACCGGGCCGGGCAAGGGCAAAACGACTTGCGCGCTGGGCACGGCATTTCGCGCGGTGGGGCAGGGGTTGCGCGTGCTGATGGTGCAGTTTATCAAGGGTTCGTGGCACTATGGCGAGCTGGATGCCGCGAAAATGCTGGGTGACGACAAGTTTGAAATCCGGCCGATGGGGCGCGGGTTCGTGAAAATCGGCGGCGCGGAGACGGATCCGGAAGACATCCGGATGGCGGAAGAGTGCTGGGAATCGGGCCGCGCGGCGATTTACAGCGGGACGTACGATCTGGTGGTGCTGGACGAGATCAATTACACGATCAGCTACAAAATGCTGGACGCGGAAAAAGTGGTGGAGGCGCTGACGGGGCGGCCCGAGCAGGTGCACGTGATCTGCACGGGGCGAAACGCGCATCCGAAGCTGGTGGAGGCCGCGGACCTGGTGACGGAAATGAAGGAAGTGAAACACCCGTATACGAAGGGTATACTGGCGCAGCGGGGGATTGATTACTGAGGGGAAGCCGTAAGCCATAAGCTGTAAGCCATCAGCCAGCCGGCGGGCGACAGCCGAGGCCAGCTTATGACTTACGGCTTATGGCTGAAAGTTATCAGCTAAAATAAAAGGACTAAATACTTTCCATGTCGTGGTTCAAGCGGGATAAAAAATCGATTGACCAGGTGACGCCGCCGGAAGAGCGGCGCGTGCGCACGGAAGGGCTGTGGATGAAGTGCGAGTCCTGCCGCGCGATCGTGTTTCGAAAAGACCTGGAAGAGAACCTGTTTGTTTGCCCGAAATGCCAGTTTCATTTCCGGGTGAATGCGAAAAAGCGGCTGGAGCTGCTGTTCGACGGCAAGTGGACGGAGCACGACGCGGGGATGGTTTCGACCGATCCGCTGAAATTCGTGGACACCAAGCCCTACGCCAGGCGGATTAAAGAAGCGCAGAAAAAGCTGGGCATGAATGACGCGATCATCACCGCCGAGGGGCAATTGAACGGCAAGCCGGTGATCTGCTGCGCGATGGAATTTGGATTTATCGGCGGCTCGATGGGTGCGGTGGTCGGCGAGAAAGTGACGCGGGCGATCGAGATGGCGATGGAGACGAGGCAGCCGCTGATCGTGGTGTCGTGCTCCGGCGGCGCGCGCATGATGGAAGGAACGATCAGCCTGATGCAACTGGCGAAAGTTTCGGCGGCGCTGGCGCGGCTGGATGAGGAGAAGCTGCCCTACATTTCGGTGTTGACGGACCCGACCACCGGTGGCGTGACGGCGAGTTTCGCGATGCTTGGCGACCTGAATATTGCGGAGCCGGGAGCGCTGATTGGTTTCGCGGGGCCGCGCGTGATCGAACAGACCATCCGGCAGAAGTTGCCGGAGGGTTTTCAACGCTCGGAATTTCTGTTGGAGCATGGATTCCTCGACGCCGTGGTGCACCGCAAGGACATGAAGGGCTTCATCTCCAGCGCGATCGACCTGCTCACCTCCTGAAATGAATTACGAAAGCGCGGTCCGCTATCTACTTTCTTTGGGCCGCGAATTGGCGGCGCCTACGCAGGCGGCCGCGGCTAAATTCAATCTCGAAAACATCACCATATTGCTGGAGCGGCTGGGCCGGCCGGACCGCGCGTATCCGTGCGTGCACATTGCAGGAACGAACGGGAAGGGATCCACGGCGGCGTTTCTTGAAAAGATTTTGCGCGAGGCGGGCTTTCGCACTGGGCTGAACACTTCGCCACATCTGGAGCGGATCAACGAACGCATTCGCCTCTCCGGAGAGGAAATTGCCAACGAGCGATTCGCGGAGATTTTTACTCGCATCCACGCGGTGATCGAGGAATTGCTTGCGGAAGGGAAGCTGCGGGCGCATCCGACGTACTTTGAGTGCGTGACCGCGCTGGCGTTCGAGGCGTTTGCGCGAGCGCGCGTGGATTTCGCGGTGATCGAGGTGGGCCTGGGCGGGCGGCTGGACGCAACGAATGTGGTGACGCCGGTGGCTTCCATCATCACGCGCATCGATTTCGATCATGAGAACTACCTGGGGCATTCGCTGCGGGAGATTGCGGGGGAGAAGGCGGGGATTTTGAAGGCGCAAGTGCCGGCGATTTTCGCCACGCAACCCCCGGAGGCACGCCACGCCCTGCTGCAGCGAGCGGCGGAGCTTCGTTGCCCAATGGTGGAGACGGGCGAAGCGTATCGCATGGAAGGCGAGGAAATCAAAGATGGCTATGCGCGGGCCACGGCGGTGGAGATCGCGAGTGGGACCAGATACTCACTGGAGCCAAGACTTGCCGGGCGATTTCAACTGCAAAATGCTCTGAATGCAGTTGCGGCTGCGCGGATTTTGCAGGGCCGCAACTATCGCGTTACCGATGAAAATATCGTGAGCGGCATCGCAACGACCGAATGGGCGGGACGATTGGAACGATTGCAGACGCGGCCGGATGTGTATCTGGACGGAGCGCACAATCCGGGCGCGGCGCGGGAGTTGGCGCGATTCTTGGGAGAGAATTTTGCCGGGCGCAAGGTGTATCTGATTTTTGGGGCGATGCGCGATAAAGCCGTGGACGAAGTGACGGGGATGCTTTTCCCGCATGCGCATGAGGTGATCTTCACGCAGCCGGGGACGCCGAGAGCGGTTAGTGCCAAACAGCTTGCAGAGATGGCGAGTGACCACGCCAAGAAATTTGTGGTGATCGAGGATGCGGAGCTGGCGCTGGAATCCGCTCTGGCGAAAGCAGGGCCGGAGGACGCCATATTCATCACGGGATCCTTGTACTTGGTGGGTGAATTGCGGCACGTCTGGAACGCGCGCAGAAAAGTCGCATCGCGATAGAAAAGACCGTAGAATGGGGCTTCTTTCCGGGTGCTGCCGGCCGCGCGGCCGGCGTTCTGTTTTGTAGGAGCGGAGAAATTCCAGGCAGAGCTTCGAGCGCATGAAGAAAAAAACGAGAGCCGCAGGGAACAAATCGGGGACGCCGCTGGTGGGAATTATCATGGGCTCCACGTCCGATTGGGAGACGATGGAGCACACCGCGAACACGCTGCGGGAGCTGGGCGTGCCGCACGAGACGCGAGTTGTTTCGGCGCACCGCACGCCGGACCTGCTTTTCGAATATGCGTCGAGTGCGGAGAAGCGCGGGATTGAGGTGATCATTGCCGGCGCGGGCGGCGCGGCGCATTTGCCGGGAATGACTGCGGCGAAGACAGTACTGCCGGTGCTGGGAGTGCCGGTGGAATCGAAGGCGCTGAAGGGATTGGATTCGCTGCTTTCGATCGCGCAGATGCCCGGAGGCATTCCCGTGGGCACGCTGGCCATCGGCAAGGCCGGCGCGATCAACGCGGCGCTGCTGGCCGCGGCGATTTTGGGGAATAAGCACGGAGCCGTTCGTGAGGCTTTACGCAAGTTTCGAATTGCGCAGACGAAGAAAGTTCTCTCGCAACCCGATCCGGCCGGCGCGGCACAGAGAGCGTTGAAGGCCGTGCACGCGCAACTTTCCGGAAAGAAAAAGAAATGACCATCGGCATCCTTGGCGGCGGACAACTCGGCTACATGCTGGCGTTGGCCGGTTATCCGCTGGGGTTGCATTTCCGGTTTCTGGATCCTTCGCCGGAAGCGCCGGTGGGGCGCATCGCCAATCGAGTGACAGCCGATTTCAACGATCAGCAGGCGCTGGAAAAGTTTTCGCACGGGCTGGAAGTGGTGACTTACGAATTTGAAAATGTGCCGGTGGCCGCGGCGAAGTTTCTGGCGGAACGCGTGCCGGTATATCCGCCCGCGGTGGCACTCGAAGAGGCGCAAGAGCGTTTGCAGGAGAAGCGGTTGTTCCGCAGGCTCGAAATTCCCACGACGGAGTTTGCGGAGGTTGCGAAGCGGGAAGATTTGGACGCGGCCGTGAAGCAGGTTGGCCTTCCGGCGATGCTCAAGACTTGCCGGATGGGCTACGACGGAAAAGGGCAGTGGCTGCTGCGAACAGCGGAGGAAGTGGAGAGGGCGCGGGCGGAGTTACCAGATGTTCCGCTAATTCTGGAAAAGTTTGTGGCGTTCGCGCGAGAGCTTTCGATTCTGGGCGTGCGTGGGCGCGGCGGGGAAATCGCGTTTTATCCGCTGATTGAGAATCATCATCGCGGCGGGATTCTGCGGTTGTCACTTGCTCCTGCGCCGGACCTGACGGCGAGCCTGCAGCAGGAAGCGGAGCATGCGGCACGCAAGGTGCTCGAGGAACTCGGCTACGTTGGCGTTTTGTGCATCGAGTTTTTTGAGGTCGGCGGGCAATTGCTGGCGAACGAGATGGCGCCGCGGGTTCACAATTCCGGCCACTGGACGATTGAAGGAGCCGCGACCAGCCAGTTTGAAAATCACTTGCGCGCGATTCTGGGGATGCCGCTGGGCTCGACGGCGGCGGTGGGCGTTTCCGCGATGATCAACCTGATCGGCGAAATTCCGAATAACGCGGAGGTGCTGAACGTTTCGAACACCCACCTGCATCTTTATGGAAAAGAGCCGCGCGCGGGGAGAAAGCTCGGGCACGTTACGGTGCGGGCGGATCAGGCCGAAAAATTGCAGCAGCGATTGAGCGCGCTTCCGGAGTTCTTTCGCCGGCCGGAGTATTGTCTGGAAAAGGCGCTGCCGGAATTATTGGCGAAGCGGGCGTAGGTCTGCCATTTCCCTTTCGAAATTCTTGATCGCTCAAACCCAGATTTCTGGATAGTGTTTAAGTTGAGATCCTTCGCCTATCCTTGTCGGATAGGCTCAGGATGACAAGTTTCGTCGCATTACTGGTTCAGGATAGGGATTGATTTTAGAGCCGGCGGTGGCGGAACGGATTTCAGGAAATTGTAGATTTCGGCGAGATCTTCGTCGGAGATCACCTTCGCGGTGTAGGGCGGCATCTGGCCGGTTGGCTCGCGGACGTAGCTGACGAACGCGGAGAGCGGAATTTGTGGCGGGCCGAGGCGTGTCCCGCCAGTTGATGTAGAACCCTGACCGAGATAGCCGTGACATTCGTAACAACCGTCTCTGACGAAGAGGCGTTGGCCATTTCCGGGATTCACCCCGGCTGTGTGTTCCTGTTTCGCGGGCGGCTTCAGCGTTTGCAGAAACGCGTAGACGTCGGCCAGGTCAGAGTCAGAGGCTCTATCGCTTCCAAAAGGCGGCATCACGCCTTTTGGCTTGCGAACCAACTGAATGAAGGCTGGCAACGCAAGGGAAGTGGAAGCGATTCGCGGCACGCCGGTGTTTTGTCCAGCGCCGGACACGCCTTCACCTTCCGAGCCGTGGCATTTGTTGCAGCCTAGATTTTCAAAGACGATTTTCCCCTTCTGCGGGTTACCCGTCGAAGCTTTGCTCGATTGCTCCTGGCTGCGGGCCGCGCGTGGTTCATTGGTGTGCGCGGCAATCGGCATGGCCGCAAACGCGGCCGCAATCGCAATACAGCGACGGATTTTTTCTGCCTTCATCTTCCATCCTCTAGCGTGGCTGCGTGTGAACGTCCACGAGCGCGGGCTCTCCGCGTTTGACGACATCAAGCGCCCGGTGAATCGCCGGGCCAAGATCCTTGGGGTCGGAAATGGGGCCCTCCGCGTACAGGCCCAGGCCTTGCGCGAGCTTTGCGTAGTCGATGCCGGGATCGTCGATGGCGGTGCCGATCTTTACGCGATCGATGCCGCGGCTGTGGCGATCCGCCATGATCTGCACCTGCATGACTTCCTGATGATAGGCCCGGTTGTTGTGCATGATGGTGAGCAGCGGGATGCGGTGATGCGCGGCGGTCCAGAGAACTCCCGGAGCGTACATCAGGTCGCCGTCGCACTGGATGTTCACCGACAGGCGGCCGTGCTTGCGGTTTGCGAGAGCCGCGCCAACCGCGGACGGCGCGCCATAACCGATGCCGTAGCCGCCCGAGCCGCCAATGAACTGGTAATACTTGTCGAACGTCCACAACTTCGTGGGCCAGCGGCTGACAAAATTAATGGTGGAGACCAGCGACCAATCCTCGTCCTTGATCTGCGCCCAGAGTTCGGCGCACAGACGAGCGGTGCTGATCGGGCTTGCGTCCCATGCGTAGGTGGCTGCTTCTCGGGCGTTCTGCAGGGTTTGCTGATGTGCGGCCGCTAGCCTGGCGCCGCGATCCTGCAACACACTCTTGCGAGATGCGGGAAGTTGTTTTTTCACGGCTTCGATCAATGAGGGAAGTGTGGCCTGCGCGTCGGCGGCCAGGTCGAGGTTCACTTCGGGATAGCGCTGGAAATTCTGGTAATTGCTTTTGAAAAACAAACCGGTGGAACTGATGCTGATCAGCTTGGCGCCGGGCTTGGTGATGGGCCGCGAGGTGCGCTCCATCTGGTCGCGGTAGGAATGAATGGCGCCCCAGAAGTCGGCCAGTTCGAGGCCGAGAATCACATCGGCATTTGAAATTTCTTCGCGCGCGCGCCACGTCTGGTTGAGCGGATGGCGAGTGGGAAAATTCATGCGGCCGCCCATGTCCACAACCGGGGCTTGCAAGGCTTCAGCGAGTTCGACGAGTAGCGTCATGCCGGCGGCGGTGCGTGCCGCGCGGTCGACGATCAAGACAGGATTGTCGGCGGCCGCCAGCAGACGCGCGGCTTCCGCAACTGCGGCGGAGTCTCCTTGCGGAGGCGTCGCCAAAGCGAGGCTCGGTATGTTCAGTTTGGCATCACTGGGGATGGGATTTTCCTGCAGCTCGCCGTCGACAATCAGCACCACCGGCATCATCGGCGGCGTCATGGCGATTTTATAGGCGCGCACGGCCGACTCCGCAAATTGCGGGAGCGAGATGGGAAGGTCGTCCCACTTCGTGTAGTCGCGGAGCATGGCCGCGGCATCCTGCACGCTATGCGTCCATTCCACAGGAGGCATTCGCTTCGTGGCATCGATAATATTTCCGCCGATCACGATTAGCGGAACATAGTCGCAATACGCGTTGTAGACGGCCATCGAGGCGTGCTGCAGGCCCACCGTGCCATGCGCGAACACCAGAAGCGGCTTTCCTTCAATCTTTGCGTAGCCATGCGCCATGGCCACGGCGGATTCTTCATGGAGGCAGGTGATGAATTCAGGATTCTTGTTTCCGCCATAGTTGATGACCGATTCGTGCAGCCCGCGAAAGCTGGAGCCGGGATTCGAGCAGATGTACTCGATGCCGAGCGACTTGATGACGTCGACCATGAAGTCGGAGCCGGTGCGGTCCGCGGTGAGAACTTCGGCGGGAGAAGGCGTTCCGACTTCGGCTTCCGGAGACATCGCAGGCGTTGGGGTTGCACGGCGTTCCGGTGCAGGCTGCTTCGCCGGCAATGCGGGCGTTGCGGCGAGCGCCGCGGCTCCAGCGGCTGCGTTGCGCAGAAAATCGCGGCGAGGAATGCCGTTGTTTGTTGGTTTTGCCATGAGTAGGACCCTTCTTTGTGGGACAACTTCTATCACACGTCCCGGCTCGGTGCCAGCGAGAAGCGAGGCACTTACACTTGCAAGACGTCGCCTTCGCGAGCGACCAGTTCGTAGAGGACGGGGTTCACGAAGAAGCCGAGCAGCAAGCGGGAGAGAAGGCCCGCGACGACGACGATCGCAAAAGGCTTTTGCGTGTCGCTGCCGACGCCGGTGGACATGGCGGCGGGGAGAAGTCCGAGGCACGCGACCAGCGCGGTCATCATGATTGGGCGCAAGCGAAGCAGCGAGGCTTCCAGCGTGGCTTCGCGAACGTTTTTGCCTTCGAGGCGCAGCTTGTTGATGTAGCTGACCAGAATGACGGCAGTCTCGACGGAGACGCCGAGAAGCGCGAGAAGCCCGAGGGCGCTGGAGACGCTGAGCGGCGTGTGCGTAAGCTTCAGCGCGATCAAGGCGCCAACGGGTTCGGTGAGGATGACGCCGAGGGCGATGGTGACGGGGAATTTGAAATTACCATAGAGCGCGAAAAGGATCAGGAAGATCAGGAAAACGGCGAGCGGCCCGATGATATAGAGCTGCGCCTTGGCATCTAGCAATTCGCTGTACTCGCCGCCCCAATCGAGCCGGTAGCCCTCCGGAAGGATCACTTTTTTGGCGATAGCTTGCTGGCCGGACTTGACGATGCCTTCGAGATTGCGCCCTTCGATCGAAAACTGGATGCCAATGTAGCGCGAATTGTTTTCGCGATAGATGAAGGAGGCGCCGGTGGATTCCTTGAGAGTGGCAAGTTCAGAAAGCGGAATCTGCTGGCCGGCGGGAGCGGGAACGAGCAAATTGCCGATTTCATGGGCGTCGGAGCGAAACTTCGGGTCCATGCGCACGACGAGGTCAAACAATTTTTCACCCTGAATCACCTGGGTGGCGGCCTGGCCGCCAATGGCGGCTTGCACGACCGCCTGGACGTCGGCGACGTTGATGCCGTAGCGCGCGATTTTGGCGCGATCCGCTTCGATAAGCAGGCTGGGCTGGCCGAGTTCGCGCACGACGGTGAGCTCCGTGAAGCCCGGAGTTTTGTCGAGGATATTCTTGATTTCGACGGCTTTTTTCTCCAGGACGTCGAGATCGGGGCCGAAAATTTTCACGGCCAGCGCGCTCTTGAGGCCGGTGAGAGCTTCGTCGACGGCATCCTCGGCGGGCTGCGTGAAATTGAAAATGACACCGGGGTAGGCGTCGAGCTTTTTCTGGAGGTCGGCGATGAGCTGTTCCTTGGTGTGGATGGAGGATTGCGACCAGGATTTGTCGTTGTAGGGCTTCAGGCCAACGTAAAATTCGCAGTTGAAGAAACCAATTGGGTCCGTGCCGTCGTCGGGCCGCCCGAGCTCTGACCCGGTGACCGTGACCATCGGATACTTGATGAGCAGGTCGCGGACTTGCGGGGCGAATTTCGCAGCTTCCTCGAATGAAATCGTGTACGGCATGGTGGCGCGAACCCACGCTGCGCCTTCGTCGAGGTGGGGCAGGAATTCTCCACCGATCACCGGCACCAGCAGGAGCGAGGCGCCGAAAATCGCTACGGCCACGATGAGAGTGACCGCTGGGTGGTTAAGGCACCAGTTCAAGCGGCCGGCGTACTGATCGCGAATCCAGTTGTAGACGGGATTGTGCTTTTCTTTTACGCCGTTCTTGAACCAGTAGGAGGCGAGCACCGGGACGACCGTGAGCGTAAGAACAAGCGCGCAAATGAGCGCGAAGCCCATGGTATCCGCCATGGGGTGGAATAATTTTCCGGCGGGTCCGGTGAGCGCATAGATCGGTAGGTAACCCGCGATGATGACGGCCACGGAATAAAAGATGGGGCGGTCGACGTCGCGCGCGGCAGCGAGGATGACGTCCGTCAATTTGTATTCGGTGCCGTGGCGCAGGCCAAGTTCGCGGTAAATGTTCTCGACCATGACGATGGTGCCGTCAATGATGATGCCGAAATCGATTGCGCCGATGGAAAGGAGATTCGCGGCTTCGCCGGTAAGATTGAGAAAAATGAAGGCGAAGAGCAGAGCGAGCGGAATGGTCAGCGCGGTAATGATGGCGGCGCGGAAGCTCACCAGGAAAAAGATCAGGACGATGAGAACGAGAACCATCCCGCGAAGAAGATTTCCTTCGACGGTGTCGGTGGTGATGCGGACGAGATCGCTGCGATCATAAAAGGGACGGACTTTTACGTCTGGCGGCAACAGCGTCTTATTGATCACTTCCGTTTTTTTCTCAACGCCTTCGAGGACGTTCTGGGTCTGCTCGCCACGGCGCATCAGGATGACGCCCTCGACGGCGTCGTCATTCTTCTTTTGTTTGGTCTGAAAGCCAAAGATACCGAGGCGCGGCGCGTGGCCAATCTCAACGCGGCCAATATCCTTGATGCGGATGGGCACGCCGCTGGAGCTTCCAACCACGACTTCGCCGATGTCTTCCGTGCTTTTCACCAGACCCAGGCCGCGGACGTAGTAGAACTGGCCGCCCTGGGTGTAAAAGCCGCCGCCGGTGTTGGAATTGTTGGCGTTCAGCGCGGTGAGGACCTGCACGACGGGTAAGTGATAGTTGTAGAGTTTCACGGGGTCGAGCAGGACGTGATACTCCATCGTTGGCCCGCCAAAACCCGAATCGTCGGCCACGCCCGGCACGCTTTTGTACACGCGTTCGATGATCCATTTTTCGTAGGTGTGCAGCTCCATCGGCGAGCGGTCCGGACTCTCGAGCACATAGCGGTAAACCAGGCCGCTGGGGCTGAAGAGCGGCGCCAGGCTCGGCGTTACGCCCTGCGGCAGCGTGGCGTCGCTGATGCGCTGGAAGACAATTTGCCGCGCGAAGTAGGGATCGATCCCTTCGTCGAAGGTCAAACGCACGTCGGAGAGGCCGTAGAGCGAAATCGAACGCATGACCTTCAGGCGCGGCGAACCATTCATCGCCAACTCCAACGGCAGAGTGGTGAGGCGTTCGACTTCTTCCGCGGCGTGGCCAGGCCACTGGGTGATTAGCTCAACCATCGGCGGCGAAAGGTCCGGGTATGCGTCCACCGGCATTTGCCGGAAGGACCAGGCGCCAGCCACAACGATCAATACCGTCAACATCAGAACCAGGAAGCGCTGCTGAAGAGCGAATTGGACGATGCGATGAATCATCGAGGAGTCTCCGGAGCGCTCTTCCTAGTGCTGAATGGAATTCTTGAATTGCAGGAACAAGCTGCCGTCGCCGACGACTTGTTCGGATTCTTTCAGGCCGCTGGTGATCTGCGTGCGGCCTTTGGCGCTTTGACCCACAGTGACCACGCGGCGCGCAAACTGGTTGGGGCTCGACTGCACATAAACAAAGGGCTTATTTTCCGTATCGCGGAGGATGGCCGCGTCGGGAACGGTGATGGCATCGGCGACGGAGCCGGCCTTGACGATCGCGGTCACATACATGTCTTTCTTTAATTTCTTGCCGGGGTTTTCGGTGACGATGCGCGCCTGCAGTGTGCGCGTGTTGGGATCCAGCGCGGGGGCCAGATAGGAAATTTTCCCGTGGAAAAGTTCCGGGTAACTATCGGTGTTGATCTCGACGGCGTCTCCCACGTGCACGAATGGCAGGTCGCTCTGGTAGACATTCACCAGGACCCAGACGCTGTTGGTGTTGGAGATCGTGAAGCACTGGGTGACGCCCGTCTGGAGCAGTTGCCCTGGGCCCACCAGGCGCTCCACGATTTCGCCGGTGACGGGCGCGAGAACCGGGCTTTCCGACGTCGGCCGCGTGGCGTTCTTGATTAAGGATTCCGGGTCCTTCACGCCCAATGCGCGAAGAGTGTCGGTGGAGGATTCCAGGTCCGCGTGCGCCTGATTGCGGCTCGTTTCCGCCTGCTGAAGGTCGGCCTCGGAAATGGCGCCATGAGCAAAGAGATCTTGCGACCGCGCAAAAAGTTTGTCCGAAAGAGCGGAGGCCTCGCGGGCTTTGATGTACGCGGAGCGGGCAGCGGAGTAGTCCGGGCTGGTGACGGTGAGGAGCGGCTGACCGGCGTGGACGAATTGTCCGGGCGCCACCAGAATTTCGTGGACCGGGCCGCCAATCGCGGCAAACACGGGCGTGGTTTCGAAAGCGTTGTAGGCGACCGATCCGGCAAGGCGCAGCGTGCGCGGAAGAGGACCTTTCTCCGCGGGCACAATTTGAAGGTGAGCCATTTGTTCTTTCGGGACGGTGAACAGTTCGGCCGTGTCTGCCTTTGACTCGCTGGAGGTGAACGAAGTCATCTTGGATTCCGATTCGCCAGAACCTGAGCCGCAGCCCGAGAGGGCGGCGCCGAGCGGCACGGCGAAAAATAACATGATGGAATAGGCGACGCGGCTTTGCATGGAGGGCTTCATGGCAGATTCCTTGTGCCTACGGCCTGGCGCATCTGTTCAAGCGCGAGCATGTAACTCGCAAGCGCCTGGCGGTAGGCAAGCTGATTGGCGCGATAGGTTCGTTCGGCGTCGAGATAGTCAAGAAGGCTGGCGGCGCCTTTGCGGTAGGCGTACTCGCTGATGTCGCGGGATTGTTTGGCCTGGTCGACGTAGCCGCCCTGATAAAGCTGGATGATCTGGTCGTTGGTCTGCAGATTGGCGAACGCGGCGACGACGTCGGTCAAAACCTGCTGCGAGGTTTCGCTGGCTTGCTCCTGCGCCTGGGTGATACCAGATTGCGCCCGCGCAATCTCTCCCTGATTCCGGTTAAAGATGGGGAGAGGCATGTTGTAAAAAAACGAACCGCTGCTTGCGCCGGCCGTGTGGGAGTAATCAAAGGTGCCGGTGATGTCCATCTTGCCGTTAGCTTTCTGCAGCGCCAGTTGGCTTTCGGCGGCGGTGACGGCTTGCTGGGCTGCGCGGAGGTCGGGCCGATTGATGGCGGCCACATTTTTGAGGCCGGCCAGGTCCGCGTGCACTGGCTGATAATCGAGAGCGCCCTGCACGTCGTAATCATCGGGAACGGTTTCGAAGCCGAGCAATTGGCGCAATGCCGCCAGGCTCTGCAGCCTGGCCAATTTCGCCGCGGAGACGTCGCTCTGAAATTGAAGGAGCTGTAGCTTGATCTTCAGAAAATCGCCTTCGCTCATGTCGCCCGCGCGAAAACGTTCCTTGCTGATGTCCACGGTCTTCTGGAAGCTGCCCAGGTCCTGCTGCGCGAATTCAAGCGTGGACTCCGCCAGGAGGACATCCACGAATTGCTGGCCAACATTGAAGACCAGTTGCCGCTCGCTGTCGGAGACGAGCGAGCGCACGACCGCGGTCTGGTCTTTTGCGGCCCGCAAGCGGTGCTGGCGTTTTTTGCCGCGCTCGAAGAGATAGCCGATGCCGGCGTCGAATTGCGCCGACTGGTCGAGATAGTCCGAAGTGAGCTGGTTGGGCTGGAAGATGGGCAGGAATTGAGCGTCGAGGCCCAGCGTGGGATTCGGGCGAAGGTTGGCGGTGATCTCCTCAGCCAGGCTTTGCTGGATGGTCGAGCGCAAGGCCTGCAATGCGTGGTTATGTTGGAGCGCCAGGCGGATGGCGTCGTCCAGGGAGATGTGGGGCGCACCCGATGGTGTCGTAGTTTGCGGAGTGGGCGCAGTGCTCTGCTGGCTGGCGACGAACGCTGGCGACAAGAGCAATGCGAAAACCAAAAGCTTTACTTGCCTCAAGTGAAGACTCCTCGCGCGTCACGGTGGGCGTGACGCACGACAATGGTGTTTGAAAAAAAGGGGGCCGAGTGGGGATTGCTAGACAGCCGGAGGCGCGCGGGGAGCGGCGCTGCGGGGAACCACAAATGGAACTGAAACGATTACGCCAGAGACTTCCAGCCTGTTAATAGCAGGCACCATCTCCAGGATCAAGGAAGCAGTGGGAACGGCGGTGCCCGCGGTAGAGCAGATCGGGCATACGTGCGAATCGATGGTTCGAGAGTTCAAATCCACGCAACAGTGCAATTGCGCCGTGAGAAGGATGGCTCCGAGGAGTAAAAACAGGAAGCAGACCTGCTTTGATGCGCTCGGCATTTCGCGGGATTTTTTGAGCTTGAAAATACCTTGATAATACACCGTTCGGGCATATCCGCGACAGCCGTCCAACGATTCCGGCAAGGCCCTTCGAACGGCGGCGATGCGCGTCATCGCCTCCACCGGAGGCTCTTGCGCTTATTACTATACTACCCTATAGTATAGGTATGGCACACACCACCAAAGACAGAAAGAAGCTCCTGCTCCGTGTTCGCCGAATTCGCGGACAAGTGGAAGCGCTCGAACGCGCTTTAAGCGAGGACCACGAATGCTTCGACATCCTTCAGTTAGTGGCTGCTTGCCGTGGCGCTTTGAACGGTTTGATGGCGGAATTGGTCGAGGGCCACGTGCGGTTCCATGTGCTCGCTCCCAACAACGGCAAAGCTTCCGCGCAGGCGGCCGCCGCGGAAGAGTTGATCGAGATCGTAAGGACTTACTTGAAATAGATCGAGAAATTGCGATGCCTGTGGAAAGAGCGATTGGGGGCCACGATGCCGGACAATGAAATGAACGCTGAGGCGAAACTGCGAGATGCTTTCACCTCCCCAGTACCAAGCGCGAAAGCGCCTTGTGCTGGCGAGCGCTGCAACAAGGCGGATGATGTTCGCGAACCGGATGAGCATGGCGGAGAGCATGAGCAAGCGGTCGACTGGCACGAAATGGCCCGGATTGCCTTCGTCGCAATGGCGGCGGCAACTGCCTGGTTCCTGGGCCCCCAATTAGCTCTGAGTCTGGTCATTGCAGGTGCGATCTGCACGCTCGTCGGCGGATACCCCATTTTTCACGAGGCCGTCGAAAATATACTGGAACGCCGGATGACGATGGAACTGTCCATGGCCATTGCCATTCTGGCGGCTCTGGCGATACGCGAAGTATTCACCGCTCTGGTCATCACGTTGTTCGTGCTGGTGGCGGAAGTGCTGGAGGGGCTCACTGTGGGCCGCGGCCGGCGAGCCATTCGTCAACTGATCGATCTGCTCCCGTCGACGGCGACCGTGGGCGGCCCAGAGGGATGGAGAGAAATCGGCGTTCAGCAGATATCAATTGGGGACACTGTACTGATCAAGCCCGGCGGACGAATTCCGGTGGATGGTTCGGTGGTGGGCGGCCATTCGTTTGTGGATCAAGCAAATATCACCGGTGAATCCATGCCGGTTGAGAAGAATCCGGGTATGGAAGTCTATGCCGGCACGATCAACCAGTCCGGGGCGCTGGAAGTGCGCGTGGAGCGGCTCGGGCGGGACACGACCTTCGGCAAAATCATTCTGGCGGTAGAGCAAGCGGAGAAGTCACGTGCGCCGATCCAGCGCATTGCGGATCGACTGGCAGGATACCTTGTTTATTTTGCTTTGGGGGCCGCGATTCTGACTTTCCTCCTCACGCACAACATACGCTCGACAATTTCCGTCGTCATCGTGGCGGGCGCTTGTGGTATTGCCGCGGGAACGCCGCTGGCGATTCTTGGTGCGATTGGGAGAGCTGCGCAACAAGGGGCGATCATCAAGGGCGGTTTGTATCTGGAAAAGCTGGCGGAGGTAGATACGATTCTCCTGGATAAGACCGGCACTGTGACGTTTGGAACGCCCGAACTTCTGGAGGTGCTACCTGCTCCGGGCATCCCCGCTGATTATTTGCTGCGGACCGCGGCGATTGCGGAGTCACGCTCGGAACATCCGGTGGCCAAGGCCATTTTGCGCAAGGCCGCGCAACTTGGCCTCACTTACGAAGATCCAACGAAGTTTGAATACACGCCGGGTAGAGGGATTTCTGCGACCTGCGAGGGGGAAGAAGTGCTTGTGGGTACGGACAATTTTCTGGCAGAGCAAGGGATGCAAGCTGCAAACGGGACTACCAACATTGCGGGTTCGAGAATTCTCGTGGCGCGCGGTGGCCGGTTCCTGGGGACTCTGGTGATCGCGGACAGGCTGCGACCCGAGGCAAAGGAGGCCATTCGTTTGCTGAAGTCCATGCAACTGAGAACTGTCCTGTTGACGGGCGACTCGAAAGCCGTCGCCGAAGAGGTCGGCGCCAGGTTGGGCGTGGACGAGATAGCTTATGAACTCCTGCCGGAGCAGAAATTGGAATACGTCGTGCGGCTGACGAAGAGTTCTCACATTGTGGCCATGGTCGGCGATGGTATCAATGACGCCCCGGCGCTGGCGCAAGCGCATGTGGGCGTGGCAATGGGCTCCGGGACCGACGTGGCGCAGGAAAGCGCGAACGTCGTGTTAATCGGGAGTGATCTTTCGAAGCTCGTTGAGACCCTGCGGATCGCCCGGCGCTGCCGTCGCACGATCATGCAAAATTTTGTCGGTACACTGATTGTCGACACGATTGGCGTTGGCATGGCTGCTTTCGGTTTCCTCAATCCGCTGCTTGCCGCTTTTATCCACGTGTCATCGGAGCTGGTTTTCATTCTCAATTCAGCCCGGCTGGTTCCAAAAGCTTCGCTTGCAGGTGTGTTGGGTGGTAGACCTTCGTTAGAAGTCCGTAGGGAAACTCCCGAGCCCAGGACTGCCTGAGAAACCGGCGGAACTAACAGAAGCGAGGTCGATTACGCCAGGAGAAAGGCGAGGTTGACAGGTCTTGCCGCACTGGCGGATAGTGCCGCTGTCGGAGGTTTCCGATGACCACGGCACGGCGAAATCTTTCGCGTCGAAGGGTGCTCAAGGTACTCGGGCTGGCGAGCGGTGGCCTAGCCGTCGGGGGATGGCCGAGGGAAAACGTCGCGATGGGTCAAGACCCGCCTCGCGCCTCGGCCCTTGAGACTTTCACCGGGCCGGGCGCGAACCCTCATTGGAATTCCGTCGGACCCTATTTGACCGAGCCTCAGAAAGTCCCGCTGATTCTGTTGACGGACCGCCCCGTTCAACTCGAAACGCCCCGCCACTATTTCCGGACTGTATTCACCCCCAACGAAGCGTTCTACGTGCGCTGGCACCTTGAAGGGATTCCCAATCGCGTTGACTTGAAGCAATGGAAATTGCAGGTGGAGGGGAACGTCAAGAAATCGCTGGCGCTGAGCCTTGCCGACCTGACGGAGAAGTTCAAACCGGTTTCCGTTGCCGCGGTCAACCAGTGTTCCGGGAACAGCCGCAGCCGCCTGCAGCCTCGGGTGCCGGGGGCGCAATGGGGAAACGGGGCGATGGGCAACGCGCTTTGGACCGGGGTGCGCTTGCGCGAAATTCTGGACATGGCCGGTGTGAAGAGCGGGTCGCTGCAATTGCAGTTTCAAGGACTGGAGACGGGGCAAGGGCCGGCGGGCTCCGCCTCGAATCTTTTTCTTAAGTCGCTCGACCTGGCGAATCCTGTGGTGGATGAGTGCGTCGTCGCGTACCTGATGAATGGCGAGCCGCTCCCGATGCTCAATGGATTTCCGGTGCGGCTCGTCGTTCCCGGATACTTCGCGACTTACTGGACGAAATGCCTGACGTGGATTCGCGTTCTGGACGCGCCGGACGAGAATTTTTGGATGAAGACGGCCTACCGAGCGCCGGATACTCCGAGGGGCAATACGAGTCCCGAGGATGTTAAAGCAGGCAAGGTGAAAACGGTTCCGCTGGAGAGATTCCCCGTGCGATCTTTTCTCATCTCTCCCGATGGATTTTCGAAGATCCCAGCAGGATTGGGCGTAGCGCTGCGAGGCATTGCGTTCAGCGGTTATGGACGCGTGAACCGGGTGGAACTTTCGGATGATGGAGGAAAGACGTGGAGGGAGGCGACTCTCGGCGAGGATCACGGCGCGTACTCTTTCCGCACCTGGGAAGCTCCATGGAAAGCGAAGTCCCCGGGACGTTATTCATTGGCTGTGCGCGCGACCGACGAAAAAAACAATACCCAGCCTGACGAGCCGGTCTGGAATCCCGGAGGATACCTGTGGAACCGCATCGAGCGGCAGGAACTGGTGGTAGGAAATGCCAGCTAAGAAGGGAACCACGATGAAGAACAGAGCCTTGGCGATTTTTGTGGCGGCATGTGGCTTGGCGATCTCGGCGGGCGTTGTTTACGCCGACTTGAAAAAGGGCTACTACTCTCCTGACCAGCTTGGGAGCATCCAGCAAGGGGCTCCTGCAGCACTCTCGCCGGACGCCGACTATGAGGTTTCAGCCTACCCTGTGCCCACCTTCGATCTTGCTCCGGGCGATGGACGCCAGGACGTCCAGATCTATTGCAACACCTGCCACAGCCCGCGCTACATCACCATGCAGCCGCCACTGCCCGCATCCACCTGGGAAGCCGAAGTGAACAAGATGAATAACGCCTACGGTGCCGGGATCCCCGAGGACACCACTCGCAAAATCATTGGGTACCTGCAAACCCACTACACACCAGAGAGCCAGAAGCCCTAGGCCAATTGCATTCATCGTACGCGAAGGAGGCTACAGCTCGAGCCGGAGGGCATCGCATCTCAGGAACAGGTCGAGTTGCCCTGGTAGGTAGCGGGTCAGTTCTGGAAGGGCAGCTCAATATCGCCAGATGGACGGCATCATTCATCATTCGTTCCGCAAGGTTTGGTAACACGGCTTGATGGGATATTTTTGGTCTCGCTCGATGGCGAAGGACTCTGCCGGTCACTGCAGGAATGGTGGTACAAAGAGCAAAAATAAGGTGAAAAAGCAGTTGTCCGATTTCGGCGTTAGTCAGGAACTGTAAGCTTTTGTACCGTCCGGTTCTCCTCAATAGCGGGATGACGCATCCCTTTGCGCCGCAGCTCACCAGACCTAACGGACAGGGTTATTGTCGGGATACAAGGAGATAGATTGAGGCTTGTCTGAGGACCTGTCCACGATGCAATATAGTACTAGAACTATGCCCAACGGGGCAATCTATCAGGAGGGCAAGAAATTGCGTAACTTACTGATTCTGTGTGGGTTCATTTTGATTGTGGCGAGTTCCGCCAAGGCCCAGGAAAACAAGGGATTTGAGATCACCGGCAATTATCAGTATGTTCGTTTCAACCCGGGCAATGGCGCCTCTGGCATAAACTGCCAGGGTGGCTCAGGCTCGGGCGCGGGCTATCTTACTGCTTCGTTTGGTATCGTCGGCGAGTTCGGCGCGTGCAAAGTCACTGGCCTGCCATCCGGCGCAAGCGCGCATGAGATGGAATTCCTCTTCGGTCCCAAGGTGTACTTTCATGCTCATGGGCGTGTATATCCGTTCGTTCAGGCGCTCTTCGGCTCCGAACGCTTCTCAGCGGGCGTCAGCGGTGTAGGCTCGGGGTCGACGAATGCCTTTGCGACAGCACTGGGCGGCGGAGCCGACGTGACCCTAACACGTCATGTCTCCCTGCGGGCTCTTCAGGTGGATTATCTTTACACTCATTTCGGTGGTGCTTCACAGAACAACTTCAGGTTGCAGAGCGGTATCGTGTGGCGCATCGGCAGGTAGTTCGCATCCTGCGCGTCATAGCGAAGAATGGATCGATAACGGCGGGCTTAGGCCCGCCGTTTTCTTTCAACGAAGTGCCGTGGCGACGCTGAGACTCGAATGACTTCCACGAATATTGGGTGCCTCTCCCGAAATTCCATTCGGCGACACTAGCGTGTCGGTGAGAAGGTGGCCGACCTTGTTCGATGTACGCGGCTCGTCAGGTTAGTGTGGTAATGGCAGCGGTTTATGACTCAGAAACTGGCAACAGCCTCGGCTTCGGTGGCAAAGGTTTCAAATAATGTCAGGAGCCGGGCGATTTCCAATGCTTGCCTCAACTTCGGGCCGAGGTTAGTGAGCACAAGCCGTCCCCCTTTGGCTTTTGTTTTTCGATGCATTTCTATAAGAGCGCCGAGCCCTGAGCTGTCAACCGAATTGACGTGCTCAAGATTAACGACAATTTTTGTGGCTCCCGACACGAGAAGATTGTCAATCATTGTACGAAGCCCGTCGTTCTCCAGTCCGAGCACAAGACGACCTTTCAGTGTCAGAAGATAGATCCCATTCGTTTCACGCTGTGTTATTTCCAAAGGCACCGCTACCCCCTCATACCATAATCCATGAACCGACGAATTCTTACATCATACCTTCCGGGCTTCTGCCGCCAAAGTCTGCAATCCAATTCCCGAGGCAGGCAATGCATCAACTCCCGTTTCGTCGGGTAATGGGAAGTTGGCCCGCTACCGCCCCGGCAGGGCTGGTTGCCGCAGGGTTTGGGGGGATGCTACGATGCTGGGTTCCATGAGTCCCAATGGTCCCAACCGGCCCCGCATCGGCATCCCTTGGCGCACTTCCGAGGAGGGTCGGGGAAGCGCGTCCCCTTGGCCGGGCAAGACTCGTCATTACGCAGAGGCCGTTGAACGGGCCGGGGGCGAGCCGGTAGAGCTATTCTTGGCCGATTCTGAGCGTCTGCGGGCGCTTTTGCCCACGCTGGACGGCTTTGTGCTACCAGGCAGCCCGGCAGACGTAGATCCACAGAAATACGGCCGGAGCAACACCGGTAAATCGGCGCCTGCCGACGTACCGAGAGAGCAGACGGATCGGGCGATCCTGGACTATGCGTTTGCGGAGAAAAAGCCCGTCCTGGCGATCTGCTACGGATGCCAGCTTTTGAACGTGTATCTGGGGGGTACTCTGGTTCAAGACCTTCAGAGTGAAACGCGAACAGATGTGCCGCACCGGCGGAAAGACGTAACGCCCGAACCCAAGGATGACCCGCGCCACCCGGCCCGGTTTGAGCCGGGCAGCCGACTGGCCGCGATTGCAGGGGCCACGGAGGCGGTGGTGAACAGCTCTCATCACCAATCCATCGAGCGGCCCGGGCGGCAATTGAAGATTACCGGCCACGCACCGGACGGGATTGTCGAAAGCGTGGAATGGAGCGGGGACACGAACTGGGTGACCGGGGTGCAGTGGCACCCGGAACGCATGGAAGGCGACCCGCTTGCCGAGCGTTTGTTCAGCGAATTCGTCGGCGCGGCTCGGGCGGCACGCAAGATTCCAGCCGGGAAGCCGTAAAGGCGCCGACCAACCTGGAGAACGAGTTTACGAATCAGACTATGGGGGAATCATGATTTCATTGGCGGGGAAAGCGGCACTGATTACAGGAGGCTCGCGCGGCATTGGAGCGGCCGCGGTCAAATTATTTGCGCAAGCGGGGGCGGATGTGGTGTTCAGCTACAACTCCGCCAAGGAAGCCGCGAAGCAGGTGGAACAGGAAGCCGCAAGACACGGCACGCGGGTAGAAGCATTCAAAGCGGACGTGGGCAAGCACGACGACAATCGCAAACTGGTGGAGCACACCATCAAGCGCCTGGGGCGGCTGGACATCCTGGTGCCGAACGCCGGCGTCTGGAACCAGGAAGATCTGCCCATCGACAAAATGTCCGAAAAGCAGTGGGACGACATGATTCGAATCAACCTGAAAAGCGTTTACTCGGTGATTCACTTCGCGGTGCCGCACATGATCAAGCAGAAGAGCGGGAAGATTATCCCGATCAGTTCCACGGCGGGGCAGCGCGGCGAATCGCTCCATACTCACTATGGAGCTTCGAAGGGCGGCATCATCAGTTTGACGAAAGGGCTTGCGACGGAGCTGGCGCGGCACGGCATCCTGGTGAACAGCGTGGCGCCGGGATGGGTGGCGACGGATATGTCGAATGCGGTGCTGGAGACAAAAGCGGGGCAGAAGATGGCGGCTTCCGCGATTGCGCTGGGGCGGGCGGCAACTCCCGAAGAAATTGCCGGGCCGATATTATTTCTAGCCTCGGAGCTTTCCAATTTTATGACTGGTGAAATTTTGAACGTCAACGGAGGTTCCGTGCTGTGCGGTTAAGTTGCAAAACTTCCTGGGCGTGCCTGGCGATGGCGATCCTGCTGACGCCACTGGCGGTGCGCGCGCAGAATCCGGACATGGTAGCTCCCGAGGCGAGCGAAGCCAGGGCCAAGCAAATCCTGAATCAGTTGATCCAGGGCCTGGGCGGGCCGGCGTACGTGGGAATGACGGAGCGCCAGTGCGACGGGCGCAGGGCCGCGATCGGGCACAACGGGGCGCTTGCCGGTTACGTGCAGTTCAAGGATTCCTGGGAATTCCCGGACAAGAATCGCACAGACTATATTGCGCACGGACGAAACACCCTTTTGGGCTACATGATTGGGGTGCAGGAACTGGATTTGTCGCACGGCGGCCTGGTGATCACGCTGTTCAGCGGCGAACACGGCTGGACCATGGACCGCGGCGGAGTCTCCGACATGCCGGAGGACACGGTCGCGGAGTTTCAGGAAGCGGTGCAACGGAATTCGGATAATTTGCTGAGGCTGGGTCTGAAGGATCCGGATCTTGGATTCCGGTGGGGCGGGCGGGACACGGTGGACCTGAGGGAAGTGGATTGGGTGGAGATTTCGGATCGCGAGCAGCGAGTTTTCCGCCTCGCGGTGGACCGCTCGACGCATCTGCTGGTCCGCAGCGTGGTGCGGGTCAAGGACGAAAACACCGGCCAGCAGCGCGAAGACGTCACGATTTTCACGAATTACCGTCCCAATGGGGGCGTGCAAGTCCCGATGCAGGTGACCCGAGAGCGCGACGGACGCCGCGTCGCCCAGGTTTTCTACGACAGCTGCCAGATCAATCCGCCGCTTGCCGCGGACTACTTTACCCGAGAGGCCCTGGTCCAGAGATTCAAGGAGACCGGCGGAAAAAAGGGGAAGTAACTTAATCCATAAGTTCCGCTAAAAATGGTCCTGGACTGCGCGTCTTGGGTTTATCATCGTTCCAAAAGACTCAAGTTGCGGGTCACTCGCGGATTTAGTGACTGTGTATTAGCCAGATGAGTAGCCTCTATCTGGCGGACTGGAACCCTGTTAAGTTAAAAGGTCCCAGCCAACCAGTTGAAACGCGACCGTACCGCCGACGGCGCTACGGACGGTTGTCATGATAGGCCGCAGGATCGGATGAAAATGAAGGCTCGGCGGGACTCCGGCTTCAGCCTTACGGAACTTGTCGTGGCGCTGGCGGTGGCCATGATTCTCATGGCTGTCGGCTTGCCGTATTTCCTGCGCGCCTACCACTCTTACCAGCTCAACAGTGCAGCGACGCAGATGGCCGACATATTACGGTTGACGCGTTATGAGGCAATTCGACTCAACAAAATCGCGAATTGCGTGATTGGGCCGGATTCCGTTTATCCGGCGATGACGAACGCCTCCATGACCGACGTAAATGGCAAAGCACTGACAGGACTTGGTTCGCGGGCGATCCTGTTGGGCTCGAGTGGAAATTTGGTGAATGCGGGTTCTCTGCCAGGAGCGGGATCTTTGCCCTCGGCAGCGGCGCTTGGCGCGACCACCCCCACAGCGGTTCCCCCCTCCGGGGGTACCGTTCAATTTGATGCCCGCGGCGCTGTGACCTCCGGAAACGTGACCGTCTTCTATCTGAACGCCCCTGGCTCGCCGGAGAGCGGGGTCCGGGCCGTGCTTTTGATGCCCGCGGGATCGATTCAAATCTGGACCGGTGATTCCAGCGGGAACTGGCACCAATTGCGATGAACGATTGGTTGCATCCAGGCCAAAGGAAAGCGGCCGCCGCCTGGCGCAGTGGTGAGGGCGGATTCACGCTCGTGGAGATGCTGATCGCCACGGTGATTGTGGTGGTTGGCCTGGTGGCCGTGGCCCAACTCGTGCCGACCTCCATGATGATGAATGCCAACAATCGAAGCGATGGGACCGCGCTGGTGATCGCACAGAGACAGATGGAGGCCCTGCGCGCCGTTCCATTGAGCGCGACTTCCTTTACCGATCCGCTGGGAGTAACTTGCCCGTTGAGCACAACGTGCTCTGTCGGCGATCCCAGCAAGCCGGGACAAGTCGTTGGCAGTCCGCTCTTCAATAACACGCCGATCATTGATTACGCCCAGCCGCTGGCCACCGGCTACGGTTTCACCTACACCGATCCCAACGATCCTACCGGTGCGGTCAACGATGTTCGCTGGGCGGTGGTCACCATTAACAACGGCACCACCACCAGCAAGCGCATCATCGTCGGGGCTTTCCGCCGGGGCATGAAATCGCCGAGCTTTCCCATCTCTCTTGACACTCTGGTGTCCAAATGAGGGCCGCCTCGATGCCGCATGCGCGCGGGTTCACGATTTTGGAGCTGATGATTGCCATGGCCATTTTCACGGTGATTTGCGGGGCCATGTTCGGATTGCTGCAACTTTCGCAGCAGAAATACTCGAGCGAAACGCAATTATCGGGTGCGTTCCAGGAAACGCGGTTGGCCGTCGATCAGATTGTGCGCGATTTCAGTGTCTCCGGTTATCCGGCGGTCAGCATGTTCTCCAAGGTTCCCGCGGATTCTTCCCAGTATGCGCTGAACCCGGTAGCGTGGGATCCCAACTACCCAGTCACTTTTTGTTTGGTGGGGACTGCCGGCGGGGGCACCTGCCAGACGCCGGGGGATTTTGATTTAATTGTGGAAACGGATTTGGGCAGTGGGGTGAGCTGGGTTCGTTACCAGTTGATCGGCACGACGCTGTACCGCACGGTGGTGGGCAAAACGGCGGTGGGAGATCCCGTGAACGCCACCTCCCCCGCAAGCTTGAGGGTGCCGTTCCTGACCAATGTCATGAACAACGTCATGAACACCTCCTCCGCCGGGCTACTCACCCAAATCAACTCCGCGTATCCCTCGATGTTTCCCGGCGGCGCGCCGCAGCCGATTTTCAAATACACCTGCAATACTCCTGCCGGGCCGAAACCTTGCCCTTTGGCTGGAAACGATGGCGTGCCCGGTAATATCCGCGATGTGGACATTAACCTGATTGTTATGACGCGGTCGCCGGACGCGCAAACCCAGGTGTTGAAACTTGTGGAGTTAAACGGCCGCGGCCACCGAGTGAATCCGTAGCAGTAAAGTGCTGTCACGAATGATGGAATGATGAAGCGCCAACAAAAATTCGTCGGGAGCCGCGCTCAACGCGGCGCGGCGCTGTTGATTGCCATTTTTGCGTTGCTGCTGGTCAGCGTGGTGGCCATCGCGTTGATCGTTTCCTCGGGCACCGATTCCGCGCTGGCCAGCAACTATCGCACCTCCACCAGCGCCTACTACGCCGCGATTGCCGGTGTCGAAGAAGCCCGCGGGCGGCTGCTGCCGATCAATCCCAATTTTCTCCCGCTGCCGGCTTCACCGATGCCTCTCACCCGGGTGGTCTATATTATCAATCCCACCGGTAGCGAGACGGTGGCCCCCAACAATACCTCGAACCCCGCAACCTATCCGGACAAGGAGTACTTGCAGGAATTTGGCGTGGATGTGTCCGCACGCACGGTCACCATATTTTCCTCTGTTTCGCCGGTCGGGGGCTTGCCGCCCGCTTCCTACAAATGGGTGCGCATAAACGCGGTGACCGAACAATCTCTGGGAGATCCTCAGGTGCCGGGATCGGGCGTCGACGTCAACGCCGACAACTACGTGGATAGCGTCATTCCGCTGTTCTACGATCCGGCAAACGTGCCTACTCCGGGTTTAATTACAAGTTTCACGCCGCCCGCCACCGCTTCGCAGGCCCTGGAAATTACTTCTTATGCGGTGCTGCCCAACGGCAGCCAAAATATGGTGCAGTATGTTGTCCGGCCGCTGGCGGTGTTTCCCGGCTTGTCCAGCCAGACATTTCCCGCCGCACTCACGCTTGTGGGTAACAACGTTTTTTACGACGGCCCCGGTACCGCCAGTTTCTTCATTCAGGGACAAGATCAATGCGCCGCCGGCCCCGCGATGTTGCCGGCAATCGGTTATACCAATGGCTCTGCAAGCGATAATTCGAAAAGCAATATTACCGCCGGAGCCACTCCGGCAGCGAATTATCTTGGCTCGTCAACTACAAGCAGCGCCCCGCCGCCACCGCCTGCGGCTACTGGAAGCATAGTGAATGTCGGCGGTGTGATGAGTCAAAATTGGCAGACGCCCGGTGGTCTCGAGGCCGTCGTGCAGGACATCACCAACAGCGCTGACGCCGTTCTCACCGGACCCACCACTCCGGGCAGTTTTCCTTCCGGGATGTCCGCGAGCCAACCGATGACCATCGTGGTCAACGGCGACCTGGATATGAGCGCATGGCACGGCACCGGTTACGGCCTGCTGCTGGTGACCGGAACGCTGAAGTATGACCCGGATGCGTCGTGGCAGGGCCTCATTCTCGTCATCGGGCAGGGGAATTTCGTCTCCACCAAAGCCGGCACCGGCGTGATTAACGGGGCCGTGCTGATCGCAAAGACCCGCGATCTTGCTGGTAACCCGCTGGCCACGCTGGGCGCTGCTTCGTTCAGCCAGACCGGCTCAGGCAGCAATCTCGGACAAGGCATCAATTACAACAGCTGTTTTGCACAGAGCGCGATGGGGCCAATCACCTACAAAATCCTCTCCTTCCGCGAAATTCCCCTGACGAATTGAAAATCGGGCCCCACTTTGGGCGCTCGCATTGGGACGGTGAAAATGACCGAACAGTCGGCAGCGCGGTATACTAAATGAATGGGTCACACTTCGAGAGAGCCGCAGATTCACGGCACAACGGTTTTGTGCGTCCGGAAGGAAAGCAAAGTTGTCCTGATCGCTGATGGACAGGTGACCATGGGCGATCACGTCATCAAGCACACCGCCAGAAAAACGCGGAGACTCTACAACGACAAGGTCGTTGCGGGATTTGCCGGCTCGACCGCCGATGCGATCTCTCTGTTTGAGCGTTTCGAAGGAAAGCTGCAGGAGCACTCGGGGAATCTGCAAAAAGGATCCGTGGAACTGGCCAAAGAGTGGCGCAAGGACCGCGCGCTGCGGCACCTGGAAGCGCTGCTGATCGTGGCCGATTCGAAAGCGACGTTCGTGCTTTCAGGAAACGGCGACGTGATCGAGCCTGATGACGGCCTCTGCGCGATCGGCTCCGGCGGAATTTACGCGCTGGCTGCCGCGCGCGCGATGATGAAGCACACAAAGTTGCCGATCAAGGACCTTGCGCTGGAGGCCATGCGCATCGCCAGCGAAATTTGCATTTACAGCAACGCGAACTTTACCGTAGAAGAGATCTAGGGGAACCGCCGGAATCGTCTCCTCCGGCGAAGGCAAGGGATCGGACTTTCATGGCTATCAAGACTGATAAAGAGATCACACTGTTTCCCGGCGGCAACGGCAGCGTGACCGCGGAAGAGGGCGAGTTGCTTCCGGCGCTGGACGACATGACGCCGCGGGAAATCGTGGTGGAACTCGACAAGTATATTGTCGGGCAGGCGGCAGCGAAGCGGGCCGTGGCCGTGGCTTTGCGGAATCGCGTTCGCCGGCAAAAATTGCCACCGGAGATTGCCGAAGACGTTCTGCCGAAAAATATTCTGATGATCGGGCCCACCGGCGTGGGCAAGACGGAAATTGCGCGCCGGCTGGCGCGGCTGGCGGGCTGCCCGTTCGTCAAAGTGGAAGCTTCCAAGTACACGGAAGTCGGCTACGTGGGCCGCGACGTGGAGTCGATGGTCCGCGATCTGGTGGAAACTTCGATTGACATGGTGCGCGAGGAAAAGCTGGACGAAGTGGCGGATCGCGCGGAGCAAGCCGCGGAGGAACGCGTGCTGGACCTGCTGCTTCCGCCGCAGGTGGAGGCGCCGGGGACGCCGGAGGCGGAACGCGCTGCGCAACGAGAACAGACCCAACGCACGCGGGAAAAACTGCGCGTGCAATTGCGCGAGGGCAAGCTGGACCAGCGCATGGTGGATCTCGAGGTCCGCGAGCGCGCCATGCCTTCCTTTGAAATTATATCCAATCAGGGCGTCGAGGAAATGGACGTCAACCTGAAGGACATGCTCAGCGGCTTCTTCGGGCAGCAAAAGAAAAAGCGCAAGATGAGCGTGGCGGACGCGTTCGAATACCTGATCCAGGAAGAAGAGAACAAGCTGATTGACATGGACCAGGTGACGCGCATCGCCGTGGAGCGCGCCGAGCAGATGGGCATCATCTTCGTCGACGAAATCGACAAGGTTGCCGGGCGCGAATCGGGCCACGGCCCCGACGTTTCCCGGGAAGGCGTGCAGCGCGACATCCTGCCGATCATCGAAGGCACGACGGTCAACACCCGCTACGGGATGATCCGCACCGACCACATTTTATTTATCGCCGCCGGCGCGTTTCACGTCACCAAGCCCTCGGACCTGATCCCCGAGCTACAGGGCCGCCTGCCCATCCGCGTGGAAATGCAGTCGCTGAAGGAAGAGGATTTCGTCCGCATTCTCACCGAGCCGAAGAACGCGCTCATCAAGCAGTACATCGCGCTGCTCGAAACCGAAGGGGTGAAGCTGCAGTTTACCGAGGACGCCGTGCAGGCCATCGCGCGCTTCGCCACCAGTGTGAACGAGCAAACGGAAAACATCGGCGCGCGCAGGCTGCATACCATTCTGGAGAAAGTCCTGGATGAGCTTTCCTTCGAGGCGCCCGACCTCAAGAAGAAAAACGTGAAGATTGACGCGGCGTACGTCAACAAGCAACTCGCCGATATCGTCAAGAACCAGGATTTGAGCCGTTATATTCTCTGAACTCTGAAAACTGAAATTGGAAAATGGAAAATAGATCAGGGACGCCATTTTGCCTTCAAAAACGCCCCGCTCAGTCCGTTTCCCTATTCTATTTTCTAATTTCCATTTTCTTGCTTACGGCGGGATGTGGCGCCCCCGGCGAACCGCTGCCGCCCACCCCACCGATTCCCCAGGCCATTGCCGATCTAGCCGTGAAACAGGCCGGGGACGGCGTGTTGCTCACCTTCACGATGCCGGGGAAGAGTACGCTCGGCGAAAAGCTGCAACAGGTGCCGGCGTTTGAAGTCTTGCGCGGATCGTTGCGGCCCGACGGCACGCCGGACCCCAAGTCGTTTCGAGTGGTGGATACCGTGCCTGGGACGCTGGTTGCTCGCTATTCGCAGCGGGGCCAAGTGCAGTTCGTTGATCCGGTTTCGCCGACGGATCCCCAGCTTCGCTCCGGCCAGGCGTTCGTTTATCGCGTGCGCACGCTTCTTTCTGCGAAACACCCCTCTCCCGCTTCGAAAGATGAATCGCTGCGCCTCTATCCGGTTGCCGAGCGAATTGCCTCGCTGGACGCGAGGGTGACCGAGCAGGGCATTGAACTGAAATGGCCGGCGCCAACCCGTACCTCCGCCGGTGAACCGCTTTTGGGCGTGCAGGGATATCACCTCTATCGCGGCGAGTTGGACCCCGCAACGGCCGCCGTTGCCGCCAGCGATCCGCAGCAGGCAAAATGGAAATCGCCCCTGCTACAGCTTGGGGTGACAACCACAACGGACTACCGCGACTCAGGGTTCGATTACGGCAAGACTTACGCTTACCTGGTGCGCGGCGTAATCGGTTCACCCGGCGGGGCGCTCGAATCGAGCGACTCGCCGTTGGCCATCGTGACGCCAAAGGACACGTTCCCGCCCGCCGCGCCGCAAGGCATCGTCGCCGCGATTCAGCCGGGTGCCACTCCGGGCTCGGTGGCGGTGGAACTCTCCTGGTCCATCAACGTGGAATCCGACCTGGCCGGCTACCGGGTTTACCGCAGCGAGCAGGAGGGCGCGCGAGGCGCTCTGCTCACCCTGGATCCCTTGCCCTCGCCCGCATATCGTGATAATTCAGTGCAATCCGGCCAGCACTACTGGTACACCGTCACGGCTGTGGACCGCTCCGGCAATGAAAGCGCTCCGAGCCTTGCGGTGGCGGTAGATGTCGCGCAACCTTCTCGCTGAAAACGTGTTCTTACTGATGAGCGACTGTCTGGTAGGCAGCCCAGCACCATGCCAGCGAACTTCAGGCCGCCGGGTTACCGGTGGTTCTATTTTCTTCGCAACGACCCCGTTCGCGTCGGGATCTATACCGGAGTCTGGCTCTCCGTGGTTTTCGTCGCGTGGGTGGTAATCGCGAATCGGGTGGGTTTCCTGGACCCCCTGGCGCAACAGCGGAATGCGATTGCCACATTGTTGCTGGCGATGATTGCGGCTATGCCGGTGCTGCGTTTCTTGCGCGCGCCCGCGGACATGCTGATCTCCGGGCTGCTGGCCTGGGGCGTCCTGACCCTGGCGTATCGTATTCTTAGCCTAGAATTTGTTCTCCTCCAGAATTACTACAGCACCTTCCATGTATTTGTGTTGGGGGCGGTGGCCTATCTGCTTTTTGCAACGCTCTCCTGGCTTGGTATGATTGTGTGGCGGGCGCGAGCAGCTCAGGGTACGCATACCTCCCGCTGAACAGGTTCCCATAAAATGAAATTTTGCCGGTTCGTCCCCAAGTCCGCTGGCGTAGCTTCACGAGTTATACCCTCTTATGGCTTGATCGAAGGCGAAATCATCCACGGCATTTCCGCGCCTCCCTGGGAGAAATGGTCGCGAGAAGAGGCTTCGTTGCCCGCGCGGGAAGCGCGATTGCTCGCGCCCGTCGAGCCATCGAAGATCGTGTGCGTGGGGCGAAACTATGCCGCGCACGCCTCTGAAATGGGAGGCGCCGTGCCCAAGGAGCCGCTGATCTTCCTGAAGACACCCTCGTCTGTAATCGGGACGGATGAGCCGATCGTGCTCACCCGCTATTCGAACCACGTGGACCACGAAGCCGAACTTGCGCTGATTATCGGGAAGAGATGCGCGCAACTGAGCGACTCGGATGATGCCCTGGGTTATGTTCTCGGTTATACCTGCCTCAACGACGTCTCCGCGCGCGACCTGCAGAAAAGCGATGTGCAGTTCACTCGCGCCAAGGGCTTTGACACCTTTTGCCCCGTGGGGCCGCACGTCGAGACGCAACTTGATCCGCGCAACGTGCTGGTGGAAGCGCGCGTGAATGGCGCCGTCAGGCAGTCCGGCAGCACTTCGCAGATGGTTTACCCGGTGGACTTTCTGGTCCGCTGGATTTCGCGCATGATGACGCTGGTTCCGGGCGATGTGATTGCCACCGGGACACCCGCCGGAGTCGGTCCGCTTGTGGCCGGGGACACCGTGGAAGTTTCGGTTGCCGGGATTGGCGTGTTGCACAATCCGGTGCATGCCCCGGTATCCTGACCTCGCAGAGCTTGCCCGCATTCGGTACTATAAAAGGCAGTAGGGAAGGCTGGTGTCCCGCCAGCAGATTCGCTCAGGCGGCGGGGCGTTGGACTTCCTCTATCGAACATTCCCACTTTTATGCGCGTAAGGGGTTGAGCGTTGAAAGAATTGCTCGCCGACTGGAAATTGCTGCTCATGATTGGTGGCGGAAGCCTCGCTGCCCTCGCTTTGATCGCTTATGCCTTCGCCCGGCCCGCGGCTGATCCGGAGGCCGAGGAGCGGAAGCGCAGGCTGCATCTGAACCTGATCGGGCGAATTGCGGAGGGCCAAGTGGTGGAACTCGCGCAACATCCCGCGCCTCCGGCCGAAAAACGCGGGGGATTTTTTGGCACGCGCTCGCAGCCGCTGGCGGATAACCGGCCGCGCAGCTTGGTCTCCTACAGTTACTCGATTTCCGGGGTGACGTATCACACCGCGCAAGATATCACCGGGCTTGAGAGCCAGGTGCGCGTCGAGCGACTGGTGACGGGATATCCAACTAGTGTGAAGTACGACCCCGCGAATCCCAGCGATTCGATCGTGGTTGCCGACGACTGGTCCGGCCTTCGATAGGATTTCTCGCTTCCGGCCATGGTTCCCCTCCGCATTTTTTCCTGCAGCAAATTGCCGCGTGGGCTTCGTCTGTGACTGAGCTTCCCTGCATTCAGCTTTGCACGCGAATGCGTTATGCTTTGGCTGGCCGGAATCGCCGCTGTTTACACTGCCTATGAAACAGGTAATTCTTTCCATTCTGACGACGCTGATGATCGTGGCGACGACGCTGAGCGCGATGGTGATTTTGGTGCGCGCCACGCTGTATGTGACGTCAATCGAGTCGCCGCTGCCGCGTGCCGGCGCCATCCTTGTGGAAATATTGTTGGGCGTGGTGCTGCTGCTCGGCACGGTATGGCTGGCAACCCACGCGGCGGTCCTGATTTTCGCTCCAAAGAGCGACGAGCCCGAGGGAGGGCCTCTTGGCTGAAAAGAATCGTACCTGGGAATCGCCCGCCAATGCGGACCGGATGGAGCAATTGCGGCGTATTTCCGCGGAGGCGGAAGCCGGCGGCGGAGCGGAGCGACGCGAGCGCGAGCACAAGGCCGGAAAACTTTCCGCGCGCGAACGAATTGAATTGCTTCTCGATGAAGGCACGTTCGAGGAACTCGATAAATTCGTGCGTCATCGCTGCGTGGATTTTGGCTCCGAAGAGCAGCGGCCGGCGGGCGACGGGTTCGTCACTGGATTTGGCCGCATCGAAGGACGGCTAGTTTACGTCTTTGCGCAGGACTTCACTGTGTTTGGCGGATCGCTCTCGGAGACCAATGCGCAGAAAATCGTGAAGATCATGGACTTGGCCATGCGCAACGGCGCTCCGGTGATCGGCTTGAACGATTCCGGCGGAGCGCGCATCCAGGAGGGCGTCGCCTCGCTTGCGGGCTACGCGGAGATTTTCCTGCGCAACACGCTGGCCAGCGGCGTGATCCCTCAGATCAGCGCGATTATGGGCCCCTGCGCGGGGGGCGCGGTCTATTCGCCGGCCATCACCGATTTCGTGCTGATGACCCGCGACACTTCCTACATGTTCGTGACCGGACCGGACGTGATCAAGAACGTCACGCACGAAGAGGTTACCAAACAGGAGCTCGGCGGCGCCATGACCCACAACTCGACAAGCGGCGTGGCGCATTTTGTGTCGCGGGACGATGCCGATTGCCTGGCGATGGTGCGCGAATTGATCGGATTTTTGCCGTCCAACAATCTGGAGGATCCGCCGCGCCGCGCGTCGAACGATCCGGCGGATCGCCGTGAGGAATCGCTGAACTCGATCGTTCCGGAAGATCCGCTGAAACCTTACGACATCAAGGATGTGATCCACGCGCTGGTGGACGAGAACTATTTTTTTGAAGTGCACGAACATTACGCGAAGAATATCGTGGTGGGATTTGCGCGCTTCGACGGGCGGCCCGTGGGCATCGTGGCCAATCAGCCGGCCTTCCTTGCCGGCACGCTGGATATCAACGCTTCGGTAAAGGCTGCGCGCTTTGTTCGCTTTTGCGACGCCTTTAACATTCCGTTGATTACGTTCGAGGACGTTCCGGGGTTTCTCCCCGGCACGCAGCAGGAGTATGGCGGCATCATTCGCCACGGCGCGAAGCTTTTGTTCGCGTTTGCCGAAGCCACCGTGCCGAAAATCACGGTCATCACCCGCAAGGCATATGGCGGCGCGTATTGCGTCATGGCCTCAAAACACATCCGCACCGACGCCAATTTTGCCTGGCCGACCGCGGAGATTGCCGTGATGGGCCCGGAAGGGGCCGTGGACATCGTCTACAAGCGCGAACTGAACAACGCGCCCGAAGCGGATCGCGCCGCCCTGCGCAAGGAAAAGATCACCGAGTTTCGCAACCGGTTCGCGAATCCCTTCGTCGCCGCCGAGCGCGGCTACATCGACGCCGTAATCGAACCGGCCGAAACCCGCGTCCACATCATCACTTCGCTGCGCGCCCTCGAAAACAAGCGCGATACCAATCCCCGCAAGAAACACGCCAATATCCCACTGTAAAAATTCGAGGCATTACCGTAAGCCACAGAAAAGGCCAGTGTTAATGGGCTCTTCCGGGAGCGTTTGGAATTATTAGTGCTAGCACAAATAGTTCTTGACAATAATTACTCTTGCACTCATAATGTAAAACATGATAAGCAACGCAGCCCGGAGCAAGGTTCTGAGAAGAGGTGGCCGCCGCAAGTCTAGGCGAACTCCCGAGTGTCCCCTGTGCGGAGGCGCGCTCGTTGAAGCCGAGATTGACCACATGCAGCCACTTTCGCGGCATGGCACCGATTTTGCCGAAAACCTCTGGGTTATTTGTCGCGCTTGCAATCGGGCCAAAGGTACGCGGACTCGATACGAGTTTGAACTGAGGATCTTGCAGCCATGAGTAAAGGATTCCAACTATTGTCCCGGGGGCCGCCGAGCGGCTCCTTCGCTCCGGCGGAGGCACCGAGGGTTTTGACAGCGCGGTCCATTGGATCTGGTTTTGAAAGGAGGAACAAAAGATGGTGAGCGAAACGGCAAAAATGGAATGGTTTGAAGGCGACATAAACGGCTCTGGATACAAATTGCCCGTCTACGACATGAACGGGCACAGGTATGTGGTCGATTCCGTCGATATATCGAAGCTAGAGGTAGACAAGGAGGCGCAGCCCAGGAAGAAAGACGACGCGCAGGTCGCCTATCTCACGGCCAGTATCAAGAAGAAGGTACTCATGCAGCCTCTGCTGGTTAGGTACGACAGCACCCGCGACGTTTACCTAATTACAGAAGGGCAGCACAGGTTTTATGCCTGTAGGGCGCTCGGCATTAAACGCGTTCCTTGCATTGTCTATCTCGACATGGATAAGGCTCTTGCTCTACTTTGCGGGATTGAGGCAAACGCGGAGGACCGGGCCAAGGCCTTAAGCGGAGGAGACATGGCGGCCAAGGCCCATAGCATCATCGAGGAGACCAGAGATCGGCTGAGGAAAGCGTGGCCCAAGGAGAAAATTACCGAGAAGCGCATACTTCAAGAACTTGGTCACGGTACAAAAGGACAAATGCGGAAGTACTTAGTTTCTTACAAAGTGAAAGAACTCCTTGACGATCCAGAGTGCTTGCTAAAGGGATTTGTGGCGGACCGGCAAGATCAAAACACTCCAATAACAACCAAAAACCTGATTTTCTTTCTGCGTCGCCTGATGAGAACAGAACCTGCCGAAGCGAAAGACGAGAACCTCAGAAAGGATGAAACAGAGAACCTCATCCGAATCACCAACTGTATCGTCAAAACGGTATTGGTGGGAAAGTGGAATCCAAACGCGCAGACTGAAAAGGAAAACAAGGCACATGCGCATGCGAAAAATATTTGCAGGCGCCATCCATTTGAGGCACTAGGTGAACTCTGCGCTGAAATCCTTAAGGACTCGGGAGGGGCGCACCCAAGTGGTGGTGCTGCGTTCTGCAAGACAAGCGATATCAACTGGAAATCAGTTGAACAAAAACTAACCAATCTACTGAATAGCCATATCTGGGACGAATCTAGCGTGGCATTGGAACGGGGCGTAAATGAAATTCTAAGGAGGGTCACCAGGGTCGTGAAACTCTAAGAGGTCTGAGTCGGGGCTTGTAGAGGTCTAAATGTTGAGCGCACTTGGCCGTGCGGGAGAATACTAGCGTACGGCCACTCAGCCTCGCATGGTAAAATCCATCGGGTCACCCCATCTCCTATGTTCAGAAAAATCCTGATCGCCAATCGCGGTGAAATTGCCGTTCGCATCCTGAGAGCCTGCCGCGAGCTGGGGATCCAGGCCGTTTCCGTCTACAGCGAAGTGGACCGCACCTCGCTTCACGTGCGGCTTGCCGATGAGGCTTACTTGATCGGCCCCGCAGCTTCGCGCGAAAGCTACCTGCGCATTGATAAGCTGATGGATGTGGCGAAAAAATCCGGGTGCGACGCGCTGCATCCGGGTTACGGCTTCCTCGCGGAAAATGCCGCCCTGCCGCGAGCCTGCGTGGATGCTGGGATTACGTTCATTGGGCCTTCCGCGGAAGCCATGGAAGCCATGGGCTCGAAAACCGCGGGCAAGCAACTGGCGCGGCGCGCCAACGTTCCGACCGTTCCGGGCACCAGCGACCCGATTGAAAATCCCGAAGAGGCGCAAGCGCTGGCGCAAAACATGGGTTATCCGGTGCTGCTGAAAGCCATCGCGGGCGGCGGCGGCAAAGGAATGCGCGTGGTGCCGAATGACGCGGCGTTTGCGTCGGCATGGCGCGACGCGGCCTCCGAAGCGTTGAATGCTTTCGGAGACCAGCGAGTGTTTCTTGAAAAATATCTGGTCGGGCCGCGGCACATTGAGATTCAGATTCTTGCCGACGCGCACGGCCGCTGTGTTTCTCTCGGCGAACGCGAATGTTCCGTGCAGCGGCGCCACCAAAAAGTTGTCGAAGAAGCGCCATCGCCTGTCGTGACCCCGGAGCTACGCCGGAAAATGGGTGACGCCGCGGTACGCCTGGGCCGCGCCGGGGGCTACGTCAATGCAGGGACCGTGGAATTTCTCGTTGATGCCGACCTCAACTTTTACTTCCTCGAAGTCAACACTCGCCTGCAGGTGGAGCATCCCGTCACGGAACAAGTGACTGGCCTCGACCTGGTGAAACTCCAGATCGCCATCGCCGCGGATCATCGCTTGCCCTTTGCGTGGGAAACCATCACGCCGCGCGGCCACGCCATGGAAGTGCGTCTCTACGCCGAAGACCCTGACAACAATTTCTTTCCCTCGCCCGGCAAAATTATTTCGCTCCACGCGCCCACCGGCCCGGGTATCCGGCTTGATGACGGCGTGTACGAAGGCTGGACCGTGCCGATGGATTACGATCCGCTACTCAGCAAACTGATCGCCTGGGGCAATAGCCGCGAGGAAACCATCGCCCGTCTGCGCCGCGCGCTCGACGAATACACCATCACCGGCATCCGCACCAACGTCGGCCTGTTTCGCCGCATTCTTACCGAGCCGGAATTCCTGCGCGGAGAGATTCACACCAAGTGGCTCGATGAAATGCTTGCGCGCCCGCTTCCGCCCGCGGTTCCACCGCGCCCCGGAACCGAAGAAGCCGCCTTGATCGCCGCGGCCTTGTGGCACAGTTCGCAATCGGACGCGCCAGCGTCTGGCAGCGCGGAGTCCCAGTCGGCCGCCTCCCGCTGGAAGATGGAGGGGCGTCGCCAGCAAATGGATCACATGCCATGAAATTTGAGATTCAGCTCACCGGCGCAGGCGGCAAGCGGAAACACGTCGTGGAACTCGAACGAAAGGGCCAGGTCTCCAGTGTGACGCTCGACGGCGAAGCCGTTGACGCCGACGCTAGGCAGATAGCGCCCAACATCGTTTCCGTCATGCTCGGCGGGCAATCGTTCGAAATTCACGTTTCCCGCTCCGCGGACGGCACACTAAAGCTGCAGTGCGGCCCGCACGAATTCTCCGCCGACATCATCGATTCACGCGCCTGGCGGGGGCGAAAGCACGGCGCCGTGGAAGTGGAAGGCCGCCAGGAAATTCCCGCGCCGATGCCCGGCAAAGTCGTTCGGCTGTTGGCAAAAGTCGGAGACTCCGTGGAAGCGGGCCAGGGCCTGCTGGTCGTCGAAGCCATGAAAATGCAGAACGAAATCCGCTCGCCCAAGAGCGGAAAAGTCGAGCGCCTGCTAGTCAAGGAAGGGCAAAACGTCAACGCGGGAGAAGTGCTCGCCTGGGTGGAATGATCCTCGCCACTCTCCTAAAGCATTCCCAATTCTGATCCGGAGGTCGAGGATCGCCGTGGCACCTTGAGCGACAAGCCGTTTCATCTTTTCTTTTCCGAGGTGGCAGTGAAGCTTGTGGGTGCAAGCGACTTCGTGGCAGCGAAATAATCGCGGCAAACCATTTGCAAATTTGCAGGGCAGGGAATTACTGGGTGTTGGCGGGTGAACTCGTCGCCGGCAGCGTCACAGCCGGCCTGATGGGCGGCAGCGTGGATTTCGCCGCGTCAGGCAGCTTGCCGGCGGTTTCGACCACTTGCTGCGCCAGGTAATTCGTAACCTTCGCTTCGTCGCGCGCCGTCGCCAGGTACGCCGAACGCAAGAGCTGTTCCTTGCGGTTGCGCAAGGTGTCGCGAACGGTCTGCTGAACTTGCGGATCGTTGACGCCGCGTTGGCCCGCCGCCTCGCGCGCCACGAGTTTCAGGATGCGGATGCTGTCCTTCAACTGAATCGGCGGGCTCACCTGACCGGGCTTCATGGTTATAACGGTCTTTTTCAGCATGGGGTCGGATTGGTTCAGCGCCGACTCCGGAATGTAGCCGAGGTCGCCGCCGTTGCCGGCGGTGTTCACATCTTCGGAATAATCCATCGCAAGCTGCGCGAAATCCGCCCCGCTGTTCAACTTGTCGCTCAGCATCTTGGCCTTTCGCTGCGCTTCGGCTTCGTTGGTGGCGTCGTCGTTCTTGCGGTTGCGGACCTGCAATTCCTTGCGCGGGGTGATCACGATCTGTGAAATGCGGTATTGCGGCTCGGCCACATTAAACTGGTTGTGATTGGCGTTGTAAAAATCCAGTACGTCCTGGTCGCTGATGGTGATCTTTGCAGCCACTTCGCGGTTCAGGAGTTTCTGGATGGAGAGTTGCCGCCGCAGGTCGCGCTTCAGGTCGTCCACGCTCATCCCGCGCGCCTTCAGTTGCCGCTGAAACTCTTCTTCGGTGAACGGGCTTTTCAGCTCGGTGAACTTGTCTTCCACTTCGCCGTCGCTGGCTTCCAGGTTCAGCTTCTTGGCGCGCTCCAACAGGATTTCGTTGTTGATCAACTGGTCGGTGACGTTGAGTTTCAGCGAGAGCGCTTCTTCCTGCGAAGGCTCCTGCCCTTCGGGATTCACCTGCGAACGGTAGTATTTCTCGACCTCATCACGCTTGATTTCCGTGCCGTTCACGGTGGCCCACACGTCGGTCGCGTGGTGCTCCGAAGTCTTGCAGCCGGCAAGGACCGAAAACACCAGTCCCGCCATGGGCAGAAGCGCCCCGGCGCGCCGCAGTCGCACTGCTCTGCTGGAGGTGCTTGGGGAGAGATTCAAAGGTTCGCTCAGGCTGCTTTGGTCACACGGCCCAGACGGATGCAAGCCGTGCACACGCGAATCTGTTTGTGGACACCGGCAACCACTGCCCGGACGCGCTTCAGGTTCGGATTCCAGCGCCGCCGCCGGGTGTTGTTGGCGTGGCTGACCACGTTTCCATAGTGCGGCCCTTTGCCGCAAAGTTCACACTTCAATGCCATATCGGTTCCTGCACTCCAAAAGATTGAAAAGCAAAGTCTTAATTGTAGCAGAAGCCCATAAAATCGCAAAACAAATGCGCGGAGAAGAAACTCCGATATTTTCATAGCTTTTGAAGCTATTGAAGGCTCTGGCGCACGAGCTTCAGGGGCCTCCGAGGGCTGCGTTTGTTATACTAATCCAGCTTTCGCGGAAGAGCTGAAACGTGAGACCTGTGCGCATATCCATCGTTGAATACCTGAATACGGCGCCGCTGGTGCGAGGCTTTACGCACGGGCCGCTGCGCGGGAAGTACGAACTTTCGTTCACCGTGCCGTCTCAGTGCGCTGAGGCGCTGCGCTCCGGTGCCGTGGATGTGGCCATTATTCCTGCGATCGAATACCAGCGCATCCCGGATCTGGTGATCCTGCCGAATCTCTCCATCGCCTCCAAAAAATCCGTGCGCAGCCTGCTTCTCGTTTCGAGAAAGCCAATCCAGGAAGTCACGCGCATTGCATTGGACCGCAGTTCGCGCAGCACACAAGCGCTCACGCGCATCCTTTGCGAAAAGCGCTGGCACGTCAGACCGGAGTTTTTTGAAGCGGCACCCGACCTGCCGGTAATGCTGGGGCAGGCGGACGCGGCCTTGCTCATCGGCGACCCCGCCCTGCGGCTCGCGATTGCTTGCGCTCCGCAGGCTCGGCGCGAAGCTGGCGGCGAAATTGTTTCACCGGCTACTCTCGCAGGCCTTGCCGAACCCGGTCCTCTTTTTATTTACGACATCGTTGAAAAGTGGCACGCCCTGACGAGCCTGCCGGCGGTGCTTGCCGTCTGGGCCGCTCGCCGCGAAGCCGTCACCCCGGAACTCGTGCAGGATTTCCAGGATTCGCTTGCCTACGGATTGCAGCACGTGGACGCTATTGCTTCCGAAGCGGCGGTGGAAATGAATCTGCCCGCCGGCGAGCTAAGGCGCTATCTCCTCGAGAATATCGACTATCACCTGGACGAAAATAATTTGCGGGGTCTGACGCGTTACTATCAACTTGCCGCGGAATTGGGACTGATCCGCCAGGTGAACACCATCGCGCTGGCCGCGGAACCGGGCGGTCCGGCGCGGTATATGGATGTTGTCGCTGGAAGCCGCGGGAACCCGAGTTGAGGCAGGATTTTGCAAACGCAATAGAAAGTTCTGAAATTTAAGGACACGCACCGTGGGAATCACAAAACAGCAAGCGCTTGAAATGCTTCAATCCGACGACCTCGTCGGCATCGGCATGGACGCCCATCAGTTGCGGCTCAAGAAAAACGATCCGCGCATCGCCACCTATCAGATCGACCGCAACATCAATTACACGAATTTCTGCACCGAGTATTGCTCGTTTTGCGCGTTCTACCGCCCGCTCGGCGCGAAGGACGGCTACATCCTGTCGTTCGAAACCATCTACGCGAAAATCGACGAGATGCTCGAACTTGGCGGCACCGGCGTGCTTCTTCAGGGCGGCTTGCATCCCGACCTGCAGATCGGCTACTACGAAAATCTTCTCCGCTCCCTGAAAGCGCGCTACCCGCAGGTCCACCTGCACTGCTTCTCCGCTCCAGAAATTTTGTGCATCGCGGAAGTCAGCGAACTCTCGATTCGCGACACCATCCAGCGCCTTATGGACGCGGGCCTGCAGTCCATCCCCGGCGGCGGCGCGGAAATTCTCGATGACGAAATTCGCGGCAAAATCGCTCGCCTGAAGTGCACCAGCGACGATTGGGTGGAAGTCCACCGCACGGCACATTCCCTCGGCCTGCGCACCACGGCCACGATGATGTTTGGCTGCGGCGAAACGCTGCAGCACCGCGTCAATCACCTGGACCGCGTCCGCCAGCTTCAGGAAGAAACCGGCGGCTTCACTGCGTTCATCCCCTGGATTTTCGCGGCGGAAAATACGGCGCTCGGCAAGAAGGTGCAAGAAACCACCGCCGTCGATTACCTGAAAACGCTCGCAGTCAGCCGCCTGTATCTCGACAACATCGATCACATCCAGTCGAGTTGGCTCACGCCAGGCATCAAGGTTTGTCAGGTGGGCCTGCAATTTGGCGCCGACGATGTCGGCAGCATCCTAATCGAGGAAAACGTCGTGTACGCTGCCGGTGTAACGCGCCGCACCAACGAAGAAGAACTTCGCCGCATCATCACCGACGCCGGCTTCCGGCCCGCGCAGCGCGACACCCTTTACCGTTCCTACATCCTGAAACCGCCGGCTGCCCGCGAACTAACCGCCGCCTAGCCTTTTCTCTCTTGATTCTTTCATGTAGCGCTGGCCTGTTTGCCGTAGGCAAGCGCAGGCAGGCTTTCAAGCCAGCCCGCCGTCATTTCCGCAGTCGCAGCAAAATGTCCACTTCCGTTCCCTCCGGAAGATCCAACGCATCGTAAGGCTGCAACACGCCGTCCTTGTAACGCGCAACCAGGCGCATCGTGCCGTCTTTGCCTGCCGGTTTTTCTGCTTTCGCGCTGGGAGCACCGCCCGACCCCGAAGTTTCATCCAGCGCCTGATTCACCAGCGCATCCGCTTCCTTATTCTGCTCGCGATAAACATGGCTGATGCGAAACGATTCGAACGTCTGCGACATTTTCTTCGCGCGTTCAAAAAGCGGCTTTAACTCCTCGCTCTTGACCTTGTACTGCCCGCGCATCTGCTTGACCATCAATTCCGAATCGCTCTCGACGCGCAACGCGCGAATGCCGTGATTCTGCGCGTAGTCCAGCGCCGCAATCAGCCCGAAATATTCCGCCACATTATTGGTGTTTTTGCCGATGTACTTCTTCAGCCGCGCCACGATCTCTCCGCGCGGGTCGCGCACCACCACGCCGTACGCCGCCGGGCCCGGATTTCCACGCGAGCCGCCGTCCACATTCGCCTGGTAAGCAGCGATCGCTTTGCGTTCGGGTTCCGCTTCGCCGAAAAGGCCTGCGCCTTTTGGCACTGAAGGACGTTTCCACATCAGGAGTTCGCCGCTCCTGTAGCCGACTCCTTGGGCGCGGCGTGGGCGATGGGTTCCAGCGAATAAAGAATCCGCCCGCAGGATTCGCAGCGGAAAATCTCCTCGTCCGTATCCGATTCCAGCAGCTGCACTGTGTGCGGTAGCGCGCGCAACCCGCAGGCCTTGCACTGTCCATCGCGTACCTGTGCCAGCGCTGTGCCAGGATGCTTCTTCGCAATTCGTTCGTACAGCTCCAGCGGTGCCTCGGCTATTTTCTTGGCAACGCCTCGGCGCTCCGCCGTCGCCGCTTCCCAGCCCTTTTTCTTTTCCGCGAACTGCTCTTCGATCTGCTTCTTCTCCGCCGCAATCGACTGCTCGGATTCCTTAAGCTCCGCTTCCAGCCGCTTCACACGGCGTTCCGCCTCTTCGATCGCCATCATCTGTTCCAGCACATGGTCTTCGGCTTTCGCGGCTTCACCCTCCGCGCTAGCGATTTCGTGTTGTAGCGCCTTGTACGCCTCGTTGGTTTTAACGGAGCTGCTTTGCTCGCGATATTTCTTGGCGCGGTCTTTCCATTGCTGTACGTCCAGTTCGAGTTTCTTGCGTTGCGCCAGAGCCTGCGTCAGCACTTCTTTGGCGGATACCACGGCAACCCGCTCGCCATTCAGCTTGGCATCGGCCTCCCGCAATCGCTTGGGCATGCCCTCCAGCTCCGCGCGCAGGGCAGCCGTCGTCTGGTCCAGCCGCTGCAGCTCCAGCATCTGTGGAATGGCGGGATTCATGCGAGCTTGATTCTAACACACGGGGGCGGCTCACCTTCCCTGCTGGGCCGCCGTCATTAAGATACAGGAGATTTCCAGACCCGTTTTTGAGGAGGTACCATGCCCTACGTGCAAATCACCTGGCTTGAGGGACGCTCAGTGGATCAAAAGCGCAAAATTGCCGAACGGATCGCCTCGGTGTTGATCGAACATGGCAAAGCCAAGCCCGAGCATATTCAAATCACGTTTCTGGACTTGCCAACGACAAACTATGCGGTATCTGGCGCCCTTGTGGCCGACCAAAAGCCCGACCCTTGAACGGGCACTCGGTACTCGCGCAACCAGCGGGATTAGGACGCTTTCAAATCGCGGCGGATCAATGCCGCGTCCACGAAATAGCCGAGCCCCACGGCTAGCGGCAGGATGCCAAACGCCGAAGCCACCAGCGTTTGCGGCTCGCCCACCACCCGCGCGATCATCGCAAACATCAGGATAAAACCAGCGCCGCCGCTCACCAGCAAAATCCCGGCGCGGCGGGACCTGGCATACTGCGAAAGCTCCGGCTCCATGGGAATCTCGGTGCCCCGCGCCAGTGCGGCCAGCCGCTCTTCCGTCCGCAATTTGCGCACCCTATAAAACGTATACATCAATGCCAAAGGAATCCCGCACGTCAGCACCACGGCAACCAATCCGATTACATCGCCACCCATTTGATTGCTCTCCCTTCCGCTCATCATCCGCCAGCCGATTTGTGCGGCCTCACCTCTAAATACGCAGAGGGATAGCGGATTGTTCCCGCCAAAACGGGCAAACGGCGTGATTCTGGTGGGAATGGGAAGAGGACTACTGGATTTCCCGGACTTGCATCAAGGAATCAATGGCCAGGACGGGATACCGGATGGGCGAACCTTCCGGCGCGGGCTCGTGGCGGGCCATCACCTGGAAATCGGCTCCGCTCGTGCAATTTACCTCGTAGGTATAGCCCTCCCGCCCGGACCGCGACATGCTTAGGGAGGCCGACGAAATCAACTCATCCAGCGAAACACACTTGCTGTTCAGGGCCAGGTTTCCGCGCTCCGCCTGGGCAATCTGAAGCAGGTCCATGCGCACCCCGGTCAGGTTGATCGCCTGTGTCGACGCCGTGCCCGCGTCGGTGGTGGGCATCTTCTTCAGATAAAATTCGTATACCCCGAACAGAATCAGGGCCGCCACCAGAACCAGGGCAAGAGCGCGCATGTCCCCATTCTTTCCTCGCCATCCGCCAAGCGCAAGCTATTCGCCGCTCGCGGAGTACAATTGGTAACAATCTTCAGGCAATTTCCCCTGCTGCTCGCCGCGCCCTGTTATGCTCCCTGTTACACCGCCCCTCTCGCGGTCCTACTCTCCCCTCCGGATGGGTTCATGGACACCGCGCTACTCCCTTTGGATTTACGTTCCATTGAAAAACTTCGCGAGCAGGAACTCGAGGAAGCTCGCGTCATTCAGAACGTCATGATGCCCGCGCAGCCTCTGCGCCTTGCGGGTGTCACGATCTCCCATGAATTCCAGCCGGTGACGGAAGTGGGCGGCGACTACCTCGACTACTTCAAGCTCAGTGACGAAACCATCGGTCTGTATGTCGGCGACGTTTCCGGGAAAGGCCTCCCCGCGGCGCTTTATGCGGCGCTCGCCGTCGGCACCCTTCGCGGCATCCATAAAACCGGCATGGAACCCGACCGCGTGCTGTCCCTCCTGAACCAACGGCTGCTGCTTAGGGGTATTCCCGGGCGCCATTCGGCTATTCAGTATGCCCTGTTCGATCCGGCCGGCTCGCGGATGCGCATTGTCAGCGCCGGAATGCCCGGTCCTCTTCTGCTCCGCGGCGAAGACTCGCGCGTCCTTCAGATTGCCGGCCTGCCGCCGGGCCTATTTTCAACGGCGAGCTACGACGAGGTCTCGCTGCAACTGGAACCCGGCGATTCTCTTCTCTTTTTCACGGACGGACTCAGCGACGCGCGCAATATCCATGACCAGGAGTTCGGCGTCGATGGCATCCTGGAGTCTGCCGCCGCCACGCCGGCGAGGCCCCCCTTGACCTGCTGAGGCATCTCTTTTCAGCGATTCAGGATTTCACCACCAACTGCAAGCAGTGGGACGACATGACCGCCGCTTATTTCCACTTCGCCGGCTAGCCGGGGATCGCATTTTCCGCCGTGGTTAACTGGGCAAAGCTTGGCCTCTTTTCAATTGACCTGCGGCCACTTCTCCAGTAACTAGTGTAGTCACAGTTCTGTTCGTTTTTAGGAGTCCTCAATGAATAGAAAATCCCCGTATCCAGCGGCACTCGTTTGTCTGCTCACCTGTGCGCTGATGATTCCGTTTGACGCCCTCGCACTGCCCGATGCCACCAGCCAGCGCGCCGGGGAAGTTTCCCGCGTTATACCGGCAGTCAACATCATGCGCGGCGCGAAGTCCATGAACGCCAGCGCGAAAACTCCCGTCGACTGGCAGGATGTGCTGAACACCCAGGCCAACGGCCGGGCGCGTGTTTCGCTCGACGACGGCTCCGTGCTCAACGTCGGCTCGGATTCCTCCGTGAAGGTCGTGAAGCACGACGCCGGTGCGCAGCAGACCGACCTGGAAGTCACCGTCGGGAAAATCCGCTCGCAGGCGCAAAAAATCTCCCAGCCCAACGGGAAGTTCGAAGTGCACACGCCCTCGGGTGTTGCCGGCGTGGTTGGCACGGACTTTTATGTTGGCTACGAAAACAACGTCATGACCGTGATCGTCTTTGACGGCGTGGTGAAGGTTTGCAACCTGGCGGGTGTTTGCGTTGCCGTGAAGGCCGGACAACTCACCACCGTACGCAACAGCGATTCGAACGGCCCGGCCGCGCCTTCGCAGGCCAATCTCTCCACGCTTTCCGATGCGATCGCCAGCACGACCCTCGAAACCGGTCCTGGCATTGGCCAGGTTCATCACATCAGCAAAGGCGCCGCGATCACCATTGGCATTCTTGCTGTCATTCCTATTGTCGTTGTTCCGATTGTGACCACGCGCAGCTCAAGCACGCCAGCCCCTATACCGGCACCCACCAATGGGTGCCCCAAAGGCTCGCCTGCTTGCGGTTGAGCCACGCATGCGAACACCACCGTTTCCGGAGGCCTTAGCAGCGCAATCTGCCGGGGCCTCTTCGTTTAGCAACGCTCCCATCGCTTCGGCCATCTAATCTCCGGTAGTGGCTTTGTCGCTTCTCGCCGTCTACACCACGCTTTGTCTCCCTACCGGCGGTGGCGTACACTGAACCTTTGGGTATTGCGTCTAATTCTGAGTGAGGCACTCTTGAACCTTTCCATCCGCGCTTTTTCGGCCCGCCGTTTCCGTCTGTGCGCCGCGCTCGGCGCCCTTTTTGTCTTAGCTCCTGGTCCGCGTCTTTTCGCGATGCCGCCGGATTCCGGCCCAAAACCTTCGCCGCTCATCGCCGCGTTGAAGGCGGAGCTGGAACGCTCCCTGAAGACTTATGGCGCCCAGGACCCCGCGGCCTATTTCATCAGCTATGCGCTTACCGACACGCAGCGCGCCACCGTTTCCGGTTCCAACGGCGCCTTGCTGAGTAGCGACGAAAGCCGCAACCGCTGGCTGGAAGTTGCCGTTCGCACCGGCAGCTATGATCTCGACAACACCCACAAGATTGACGGACGCCAGCCCCCCTCCGGCAGCCCCGGCACCAACGTACCCGTTGACGACGATTCCGACGTCCTTCGCCGCGCCGTATGGCTCCAGACCGACACCGAATATCGCTCGGCCGCCGAAGCGCTCATCAAGATCAAAACCGGCAAAGAAGTGAAAGTACAAACCGAAGAAGGCGCCGCTCCTGATTTTTCCCGCGAGAAGCCGCAAGTCTACGCCGGCCCGCTTGTTTCCTTTTCGCTCGATCGCAAGCCGTGGGAGCAGAAAGTCCGGGATTACACCCGCTACTTCCGCGAATCCAGCTCGGTGATCAATTCCATCGTCACCTTCACGGCCCAGGCGCAAAATCAGATCCAGGTGAATTCCGAAGGCACGCAACTCCAGTTCGGCCTGATTCGTTACCGCCTGGAACTTTTTATTCAGGGCAAGGCTGCCGACGGCATGGACATCGACCGCTACTACAACTTCGATTGGGTTAATCCCGGCGACGCGCCGGATGACAAGGCTGTGCTGGCGGCTTCCACCCAGTTGCGCAAGGAGATGGAGGGGCTCGTCGTTTCGCCCTTGAACGATCCGACCGTGGGCCCGGCTCTGCTCACTGGCCGCGCCGCGGCTGTCTTCTTTCACGAGGTCTTCGGCCACCGCGCTGAAGGACACCGCCAGAAGGATGTGACCGAGGGCCAGACCTTCGCCAAAAAAGTTGGTGCACAGATTTTTCCGGATTTCCTGACTGTTGTAGACGACGCCACCCAGAAAAAGCTTGGGAAAGACGATCTGCTCGGCTACTACCAGTTTGACGACGAAGGCGTGGCCGGACAGCGCGTGGTTCTGGTGGACCACGGGGTTCTTCAAAATTTCGAAATGTCCCGCTCCCCGCTCAAGGACTTTCCGCACTCGAACGGGCATGGCCGCCGGCAGCTTGGCGCCACCCCCGTTTCCCGCCAGGGCAATCTGCTGGTGGAAAGCAGCAAGATGGTCACCAACGCGCAACTTCGCGCCAAGCTCATCGAACTCGTTAAGCAGCAGGGCAAGCCTTACGGCCTGTTGATTGACGACATCGCCGGAGGGTTCACCTTCACGGGCCGCGGGCAGCCTCAGGCTTTCCAGGTGGAACCCCTCGTTGTTTACAAAGTTTTTGCCGATGGCCGCCCGGATCAGCTTGTCCGTGGCGTGGATATCGTAGGAACGCCGCTCGCCGCGCTGACGAAAATCGTCGCCACCGGAGACACGCCGGAAGTTTTCAACGGCTACTGCGGCGCCGAATCCGGGTATGTGCCGGTCTCAGCCGCTTCACCGGCCATTCTCACTTCCGAGCTGGAAGTGCAGAAAAAACAATCGTCCACGGATCGACCGCCGATTCTGCCGCCTCCGGCTCACGACATCCAGAAATCCGGAGGCCTCCAGTAATGCGCGCTATCCGCCTGTTCACTGCGCTTCTCGCCCTTGCCGCCGCATTCACGGCCTTCGCGCAAGCTCCTGCCGACAACGATCACACCCTGCAAGCGATGAAAGATGAGATGGCCCGCGCCAAGTCGCGCCTTGAGCTGCAGATTCCGAAACTCGACAAACCCGTGCGGCCGTATCACATCGAGTACCGGCTTCTGGACATGGACATTCGCGAGGTGGTCGCCGAATATGGCGCGCTGGTCACCTCCAGGCACGACCGCAGCCGGGTGATGAACGTCTCCGCGCGTATTGGCGATTACAAGCTCGACAGCTCCAACTTCGTCACTGAGGATGGTTTCCGCGGATTCATCGGCCCTTCGGGCACCGTCGGCATCGATCGCGATTACGATTCGCTCCGCCAGGATCTGTGGATCGCCACGGACCAGGCGTTCAAGGAAGCGGTGGAAACCTATTCACGTAAGCAGGCGTATCTCAGCAGCCTGGCGCGGCAGTCTGACATTGACGATTTTTCGCGCGTCCAGCCGGTTCAGCACATCGAGCCTCTGGTCGCTTCGGACTGGACCAATCGCAATTGGGATCAGGAAGCACGCGACTCCTCCGCGGCGCTCCGCGCTTTCCCGCAGATTTATGAATCGAAGGTCACGTACTATCTCGTGTTCACGACTGAGTACCTGCTTACCAGCGAAGGCACGGAAGTTCGCGCGAATCATTCCTTCGCTGCCATTGAATCAGGGCTCAGCTCTCTCGCCGATGATGGCATGCAAGTGAGCAATTATTATGCGACGTATGCTCCGCGGCCCGCGGACCTCCCCAGCGCGGATGCGGTCCGCAAGGCGCTCAATGTTGCCGGAACCGAGCTGATGGCCATGCGCGCGGCACCGCCTGCGCCCGATTACACCGGGCCGGTGCTCTTTGAACCTCGCGCAGCGGCCGCGCTTCTGGCCGAAGTTCTTACGCCGTCGCTCAGCGGGGCGCGTCCGCCACTCGCGTTTCAGCCTGTCGTCGAGCAGCTTATGAGCAGCCTCGGCGGGCGCAGCGATTGGAGCGGCAAGGTTGGCACGCGCGTCCTTCCCGCGGGCGTCACCCTCATGGATAATCCGGCTGCCACGGACTACAAAGGCGCTTTGCTCGTTGGCGGCTACGCAATCGACCAGGAAGGTGTTCCCGGCGAGAAGGTCACAGTGGTCGATGAAGGCAAGCTCAAAAACCTTTTGATGTCTCGCCGCCCCGGGCCGGATTTTGAAAAGTCCAATGGCCACGGTCGCAGCGCGTTCCTCGTCGATGCCAAGCCGGTGATGAGCAATCTTTTCTTTTCCTCCACGGAGTCCCTTTCGAAGGAAGATTTGAAGAAGAAGTTTCTCGACTCCTGCCGCGCGGAAAAACTTGAATACTGCATCGTTGTCCGACAGATGGACAATCCATCGCTCAGCCTGCTGCACCAGGAAGACTTCAGCGAACTGCTGGCAAGCTTTGGTGGCAACGCGGCCACGGATCGTCTGCCGCTCGTCGTCTACAAAATCTACGCCGCGGACGGCCGCGAAGAGATCGTGCGTGGCGCGCGCATCAGCGGTTTCAGCCCGCGCATGCTGCGCAACATCGAGGGCATCGGCAACGACAACGTGGTCTTCAATTACATGCAGAACCAGACTGCCGGAGTTGCCGGTACAGCGCTGGCTGCCTTCGGCACGGCGCAGAACGGCTTGCCGGCCTCCGTCGTGGCTCCATCGCTGCTGTTCGAGGAAGTCGAAGTGCGTGGTGCGCGCGGGGAACCCAAACACCTGCCGCTGCTCCCTGAACCGCCCATGAGCGCCAAGGGCTCGCTGTAACCTTTTCCGCGCGCACAACTCAGATAAGGCGGGGTTAGCCCGAATGGACTGCCTCGTCTTGTTGTCAGGAGGTTTTCTTATGGAATCCAATCGCCGCGCATTTCTTGCTGGTTTGGGTGGCTTAGCTGGCGGGTCGCTTCTGCTGTGGACGCTGCGCCGCGAACTCTTCGTTCCCTCCGAGCGTGTTTCCGCCGATTCCAATAGCGGCCCGGTGAAAATAGTTCAATTTGACGATGCCGGGAAAAAGCTCGGCGTGGTTACTCTTCCGAAGGTTGTGAAGACCGACGAAGAATGGCGCAAGCTGCTCGATTCCGAGCAATATCATGTCACCCGGCACGCCGGCACCGAACGTCCGTTCCAGAATGCTTATGTCGAAAATCACGCGAAGGGACTGTATCGCTGCATCTGCTGCAACAACGCTCTTTTCAACTCGGACACAAAATTCGAGTCCGGCACAGGCTGGCCCAGCTTCTGGGCGCCCATCGCCACGGAAAATATTTCTGTTTCCACGGACAACAGTCTCGGCATGTCCCGCGACGAAGTCTCCTGCCGTCTCTGCGACGCCCACCTCGGCCACGTGTTTGACGACGGCCCCAGGCCCACCGGCCTGCGCTATTGCATGAACTCCGCCTCTCTCCGCTTCCTTGCCGCAAAGAAATCTTGACCCGCGGAGCGCAAAGCTACTCAAACCCAGGATCCCGCCTCCTCTTGGTTTTGTGGCACAGCAATTCCAGGCTGCGCTCTTCACTCACGAGTCACGGACCACGCTCCCGCCTCTCCCCGTTCGGCATCCCCGCGCCACCTGTTGTAGTCTTACTCCATGGTCCTTTCCCGAGGCCTCCAGTCCGCCATCCAGGAAAAGAAACGCGCCGCCCTGTTGAGCATTGGCTCCGCCGCTCTCCTGCTGTGCCTGAAGACTTTCCTGGTCATTCGCACCGACAGCCTCGGCATCCTCTCCGAGGCGCTGCACTCCGGCCTCGACCTCGTCGCCGCCGTCATCACATTTCTCTCTGTCCGCGTCTCCGACCAGCCCGCCGACGAGCGCCACCCCTATGGCCACGGCAAGTTTGAAAATTTTTCCGCGTTCATCGAAACCGGCCTGCTCATCCTCACAGCGGTCTACATTATTTACGAAGCCTTCTACCGTCTCTTTTTCCACTCCGTCCATATTCAGCCGAGCATCACCGCCATCCTGATTCTGCTCGTCGCCCTCTCGATTGACATGACCCGGGCACGCACGCTCAACGCCGTCGCCAAGCGCTACTCCAGCGAAGCCCTCGAAGCCGACGCACTGCATTTTTCAACTGATGTGTGGAGCACGATTGTTGTCATCCTCGGTGTCGCGCTCGTGTGGGCCGGCAATGTCTGGAATCTTCCCTGGCTCTCCTTCGCCGATTCGCTCGCGGGCCTTGCCGTCGCCGGCGTGATCTTGTGGGTCGGTTCGCAACTTGGCCGCCGCACCCTCGATGCGCTACTCGACGCCGCTCCCGCGGGGTTGCAGGATCAGCTTGTTACCGAAGTCGGAAATATCGACGGCGTTCTCCACGTCGAACGGGTGCGCCTCCGCCGCGCCGGCAACCGCTATTTCGTCGACGCCACCGTCAGCGTCGCCCGCACCGCCAATCTCGAGCAGGTCCACGCCCTCACCGACAAAATCGAAAAGCGCATCGCGCAGATCGTTCCCGCGGACGTGATCGTCCATGCAGAACCTCGCGCCCCTCGCGACGAGTCCCTGTTCGAATCCGTCCGCGCCGTCGCTCTCCGCCTCGGCCTGGCTGTTCACGATGTCACCGCCTCGCAGCAGGACGGACATCTGTTTGTCGAGCTCCACCTCGAGGTGGACGAAAACCTTAGCCTACGCGAAGCCCACCGCCGCGCCACCGAACTCGAAGACGGCATCCGCGAACTCGGCAAGGGAAATGTCGACATCAACATTCACATCGAGCCGCTCGGCCGCCACATCGCCACCCCGGACACCCGCGCCGGCGAGATGCGCCAGCTGGAAATGTCCGTGGAATCTTTCGTCAATGGTATGTCCGGCACCTACGACGAGCTCATCAATTGCCACGAAGTTCGCGTCCGCCAGGTGGAGCACCATATTCTCGTTTCCTGCCACTGCGTGATGAAGGGCGACCTCTCCATCACCCGCGTCCATGACGTCACCGCCGCGCTGGAAGACAGCGTCAAGGAACGCTTCCCGCAAATCTCCCGCGTCACCATTCACCCCGAACCCCCCGAAGCCTGCTGATCCCATCCCGCAACTATCCGTTGATTGAGTGCTGATGGCTGCTCACCACGTCCATTTGCCACGCGCTACCACCAGCCGCGGGACGACATGCAGCAGCCGGGTCTCGATTTCGACCAGGCCGTGAAATACGCGCAGTTCGCTTACCTGTGTGGCTGGCTCATCACCCAGGACCAAGCGCGTCCCACATGGAAGCGCACGATTTCTTTGGCGACCACTACGTCAAAAAGATGTGACCCCTCACCCGGCGCTCCAAAAGCCTATCTTATAAATTTATCAACTTGTTCAATTCAGGGCATCTTTCCACCTTGGCCTCGCGCATACTTCAGCCTACCGTGATTTCAAAATCGAGAATCCAGGGATTGCGGTCTGGAGAACACTATATGCAACGAGCACACTTACTCATTAGCGGGCTGTTCCTGACGGCGGCCCTCGCAGTCTGCGGTCCCATCGTGGCCGGGGCGGCGGCACAGGAAGAGCATGTCCAGATTCGCGTCTACGACTCGCATCACCACGACTACCACAACTGGGATGACCGCGAAGACCGTGCCTATCGGAATTACCAGCAGAATCGCCACGACTCGTATATTGCGTACGAGCACCGGAAGCATAGCTACCAGCACCATTACTGGAACTATCGCCATAGTCATCCGGATCGCGATTAGCAAACAGGTTTTGTCCTGAACGAGAACACCCCACGTGCCGTCTTTGCACGCGGGGCGCTTTCTCTCGTTTGTTCCTGCGGGTTACTGATTACTAATTATCGATTACTTATATCTACGGCCAATTTTTCTCGCGCCCGCCTGCTACTTGGGCGTGCAGTCCTGCGCCGGAGAGGCTGCCACTGTAACCCCGGTATTCAGCGACGGAGAATCGTCAAAATCGAAAAGATCCTCCAGCACATGCGCGTGCTTGTCGCGTAGCGTCAAGAACTGCCGTGTAACATCCCCGTTGTCCTCGTTATCGCCGCTGCTGGTTGCGCCGGTGCTCAAAAACCGTTTCTCGATGAACGCCAGAATCGACGTGTGATCGCCCACCGTATGCGAAACGTAGTGCACCTTCGAAAACGGCGACACGGCCGTAAACGGCACCCGCACGCCCAACTGGTCGAACGCGGCGCAATCCGCCGGAAAAGGGCCGGTCGGATCTGCAGCGAATTCCGGACAAAGCGCCGCGGCATCATTCACGGTGGTATCCGTTGCGCTCATGCCAGAATCAGCGGCAGGAATAGCGCCGCCCGGAAAATTTGTGACAATTTCATCGGTGTTGCTCCTTGAACTTTGCTCTTTAGCCCTGGCGTGCGCGGTCCCCGGCTGCAGTTAAGGGAACACATCCTCCGTAAATTCTTCATCAATCTTCTGCGAACATTCTGTGATGCTGATGTGTGGCATCCCCATCGTTTTCAAGGGTATTCAACTTCTTCTGGGTCGCCGGATTTTGGCCGGCGCATAACTTGCCAACTTTGCCTCTTGGATTCCTGTGATTGAACTCCTTGTTTCGCGATTTCCGGCATCCAGCCTTCTGCCCGAAACCATCGCTGAGCCGGTTTTATTCCCGCCCATCGCCTGTTTTTTGCCCCAAAGTGAATCGCTGTAGCGTCCGGTGGGAATAAAAAGTGCATGATTGCAGTCTGGAAATATGAGAGCAGCGTGAGTGCGCTACGAGAAAAGAACGAAATTGGAGCAATTTTCAGAGAGGACTGAGGATGACGCGAAAGCAATTCTACTTTGCAAGTTTGGCGATCTCGCTATTTGCGGGAATGCTGTTGACGGGACTGCCAAAAGCCTCGGCAAATTCCCCGCGGCCGGCGCCCGCGAACGTGGAAGTGAAGATCGACAATTTCAGCTTTGGCCCGGGGGAACTCACCGTCGCCGCCGGATCGACGGTCACCTGGACCAACCGCGATGACATTCCCCACACGGTTGTCAGCACGGATGGTTTATTCAAATCCAAGGTGATGGATACGGATGAAAAATTCTCATTTACATTCGCCAAGCCGGGAACGTTCCCCTATTTCTGTTCCATCCACCCGAAAATGACCGGCAAAGTTATGGTGCAGTGAACCGGCGATGAGCGCAAATCCTTTCGACCTCAAGACCGTAATTCTCGCAAAGCATGCGCAGCACGTGGTGCTGGTTCACTTTCCGATTGCGCTGTTTATCGCCGCCGTGGCACTCGACTATCTCTCGCAGTGGACGAAGAACCGCGCCCTGGCCGCGGCGGCGTATTTCAATCTGTTGCTCGCTGCGATCTCTACCGTGCCCGTTCTGGCCACCGGCGTGGCGGCCTGGCAATGGGCGCTTGAGGGACAAAAGATAAAAGGAATTCTGCTCATGCACATAGTTTTTGGCGGGCTATCGAGCGTGTTGATCTGGTTTGTGTTCTGGATCCACTGGCGCGCGCGGCGCCTTCCGGAACAAACGTTGCCAACGTATCGCCTGCCGATCGAAGCAGTCGCCGTCCTGCTCGTGGGACTAACGGGACATCTAGGCGGGTTTCTCAGTGGCGTAAACGGGGCCGGCTAGGCTCCGCGCTGCCCCTACAGTGAACGAAAAATTGTGTGGGAATCATGGCCACTCCCTCCGCCAGCATTATTCTGTTGATTGAGATGGCCATGGGAGTGGGGCTGCTGATCGGTGCCCTGCTTGCGCGGTTGCGGCTTTTTCGCTGGCACGCTTGGTGCCAGGCGGCAATCGTCCTGCTAAACCTTGCCGTCATCCTGCTCACGATGGTTCCATCGTTTCGCGTTCACGTCAGTCCGAAGATTCCACTCAAACTTGGCAAAGCTTACTATGCCCTGGCGACAGCGCACGCAGCGCTTGGCACGACAACCGAAATCGCCGGATTGTACATTCTGCTGGCGGCGGGCACGAATGTTTTGCCCGCGCGAGTTCGCATCACCAGGTACAAAACCTGGATGCGAACCGTATTGGTGCTTTGGTGGCTTGTACTTCTGTTGGGCTTGGCGACCTACGCCCGCTGGTACGTCCCGCATTTATTTCCAAGATAAATTCAAGAGCCCCCTGTGCCCGGATGAGATCTTCCGGATTTCCCTGTACTCTCGATTGCGTGGACGCGTAACCCTTGTCGTCCCTCACCAATCCCAAAAAATACAGAGGGCACTCCACCCCGGCACAGGCTTGATCCTGTGATTTGCGATTATCATGGAGGACCCGGGGCTGTGTGGAAATTGGCGTCTCCACTGGACGTGTCTACCACCCACGGATAATTTCTAGTCGCACTGTGGAAAGGTACCTACAGGGTGAAAAAGATGAAAAAACAAAAGTCATTCCAAGAGCATCTGGTGGAATTGCTCAACGGCGGCCAAGCGCATGTGGATTTTGATGGTGCGGTGAAAGATTGGCCTGCGAATCTGCAGGGGAAAAAGCCAGAGGGCGCGGCGCATTCCGCCTGGGACGTGCTGGAACACATGCGCATTGCCCAGTGGGACATCCTGGAGTTCACGCGCAATCCCAAGCATGTTTCTCCTGAGTTTCCTGCCGGATATTGGCCGAAGACGCAAGCTCCTCCCGACAGCAAGGCCTGGAACAAAAGCGCGGAAGCGTTTCGCGCCGATTTGAAAGCGATGATCAAGATCGTGCAAAGCAAATCGACGGATTTCTTCGCGCCGATTGCCCACGGCGACGGGCAAACAATCCTGCGAGAAGTGCTGCTCGTGGCGGACCACAACGCCTACCACCTGGGAGAGTTGCTGCTGCTGCGGCGACTATTGGGGGCATGGAAATAGCCGAACTGGGCGTTCGCCGGGTCTCCTCGACCTGCCAACTGACTGCAATCGACGCTTTTCGCTCAATCACCTCAGCCTCGCCAAAGGGATACGAGGTGAGTAGGCTATTCCAGATTGCGATCGAGGATGCGTCGAACTCGAAAGTGTCTTAAAATAAGGTATTGCAAGTATGGGCGTGTAGCTCAGCTGGGAGAGCACCTGCTTTGCAACCACGCCGAGCCACTCCAACCTTTCCATTCTGTGCTTTGAATTAACAACGTTTTCAATAACTTGGGGAATCTACTTTTCGCTCAAAGCTAACTCCAAGCGCTACAATCCAGTGGGATTTGGCACACTTTTGGCACACCGGTCGAACTAACTGTTAATTTTGTTGCACCCCAGCTCATCATAAGTATTGGTGGGCGGTACGTTGCGACGGACGTTGAGTCGATGAGGAATAAACTGGCGCGGTATCCAAGCGGAACAAGATTTACGCTGCGTATCTTGGGCTCCCCGGACGAGAAGACTCCGGCGCTGAGTGCCATCCACGAAGTGGCAGTTGAACACTCGCTCGATATAACGCAATCGGCCCCAACGCAATAGAAGAATCTAAAGATGTTTGAATCCCAGCAATGTACCTGTTGAAGTGGAAACTCCTTAACCGCAAAACATAACTCCTGGTAAGTCGTGCGGGCTCAGGTGCAAAGCTCCCGCTGGGGGTTGATTTGGTAGTGCGCCAGTTTGAATACCGCACCCACCCACCCCCACGAAATATGGCCGCGAGTTTCCCCGCGGTCATATTTGTTTTCGGGACCGTTCACTGAGCTTTTACAATCTGGAAGAACACGTCTTCCTGCGGATGCTTGAGCCCTGAGATCCGATCCAAGGCGTTGACCGGTTGAGTGACCGTATTGCGCGTGTCTCCCCACGATACGTACACGTTGCCATTCGCGGAGCGGTTGCTCTGGTACTCGCCCAAGGCATAGCATTGGGCGATGTTGCGGTCGTAGTTCGTAGTACCGAAGGGATTGGACGCGGTTGGGATTGGGATATTCGTCGGAGGCAACGCGAATGGCATACTGCTCACGCGTACGGTTCGATCTGCAAGGAAAGTATTGCCACGATCGTGAGAATTGGCCATGTCCAAGTCCAAAGTTCCGTCGTCGTGCTGCGTGTAGTACGAAACGTGCACGGACTCGGGATTATCACTAACACTTAGGCTGGGATGCACGTGATGTGGATCACCGAGCGAGCTCACTTGAGTCGGTGCTGTCCAGGTCGTGGCTCCGTCGTCCGAGCGCATGAACATAATCTTCGACGTTCCGTTTGGATCGCCAAAAAATGGGCTCGTTGATGTGTTCCACGCCAAATACACAACGCCGTTGCGCGCAGCTATCGCGGGTTGGGCAATTAGCCGGGTGGCGTTAACGAAGCGACGCAGACCGGTTAGCGAGCCGCCCACGTCGGTGCCTGCATGTAGCGTCAGCCGCAGGTTAAGAGCAAACCGCTTGGGTGCAACGAGCGTGGCGCCGCATTCGGTTAGTTCTCCCGGCTGCACGATCGGCAGTAACGTCGTATCTGGCGCTCCCGGGACGTTGAAGGTTGCAAATCGGAAAGTCGCGCCAGCATCGTCTGATATCAGCATCTGGATGAAATCCGTATCTGAATTGCTGAAATGTGCGAACGGCACATATAGCCTCCCTGTGAACCTATCCACGACAGGGTTGCTAAAGCTGAGGGAATTCTGCGGGTGCGCGGGGTCGTTGTCGGCAGGCGGGTCAAAGATGATTTTCGAGGTCCAGGTCACGCCGCCATCGGTTGACCTTGCGAATCCGAGTTTCTGGCCGGTTGCTTGAAAACTGGTCCACGTCACGTAAACATTGTCCTGGCTGTTGCGAAAAGGATCGGGCCCTACCGCCAACCATTCTTTGTCGCTTCCGTCATCGAGAGCGGCCACGGCCGCATTATTCCAGTGCAATCCGTCCGCGGACGAGTTCACTGTGATAGCTCCATTGCCGTCTGCATCCTGTCCCAATTGTGCGAAAAAGAAGTTCCCATGGCGATCGACATCAACACTGGGATCGCCAAAGCTAAACGGGATGCCGCCCACACCGGGGAAGTAACCTGATATGAACGTCTTACCCCCATCCGTGGAGGTGGAGAACCCGCTGATCTGAATGCGATCGAAAACCAAGCCGGGCCCGTTCGGATTGGGGACCAAATGCAAGCCCGCAGAATTGTTGTACGTCGCCACAATCGTCCGTCCAAATGCTGCCACCGAGGTTTCGCTCTGCGTGAAGTGCACAAATGGACGGAAGCCTGGAAAGATTTGAATATTGTCGAGCAGCGGATCGTTGGCCTGAAGGTTACCGCCCTTGAAGTGAATCTGGGGAACACCGAGTAATCCAATCGCCGTGGTCGGTTCATCCAGAGGAATCACCTTGCCAGCGGAGTTGATCTCATCCACGAAAATTTTCGTGTCCGAGCGCAATTCGAGCTCGAATCCGAGCTTAGTAACCGTGGTCGGAGGAACTTGAGCCGATACAACTGTGCTGGACGCGATAAGCGCTAGCGAGACTGCAAGTCCACAACGCAAAACGAAACGAATTTCTTTGTTCACATGAACTCCTTTCGAATGTTTCTCTTTCTGGCTGTGAGAGAGGATTGGACGGCTTGTTAGACGGGGGCGAACATGGCGGGAACATGCTCCACCGGGCCTAAATTCTGTTTGCGCCTCCGTGGCCAGCCAAACTGACCACCCAAACCTGGAAGCTTCGACAGAGTAAGCATCTTATATTCCGTCGTTGCGCTTATGTCAATCCTGAACACAAATTCGGCAAGCCAAGGTCGCGCTCCAGTCTCCAACTCCTGATTAACGCGGTGGTCTCAATGGGTCGACGCAACGGTTGCTCGAAGTGTACTCGCAGGAGTCTGAAAGTCTAAGGTTTTTCTGGGGCGTTGATTTAAACGCAGCGCCACTTTGTCCAGATCCGACTGGGTATAGCCGGACAGGTCTGTTCTCTTCGGGAAGTATTGTCGTAATAGCCCATTCGTGTTTTCGTTGGAGCCGCGCTGCCAAGGGCTTTGCGGATCACAGAAATAGACTCTCGGCGCCATGCCGCGCGAAGCATCGGCTGATCAATAGTCCAGCCTGCGTTTGTCCGGATGTCTCCTCGCTATATTGTTGGAATACTCGAGCCCCGACATTTCGTCCAGTACGCTCTACTTCAGGTACGCCTGTCCTTGAACTAACCCTTTGTACAGCTTGCAGGCTGCTGCCGGAGGCCTACCCTAACAACGTCCAGCTATATCCCTCATGCACAGTTTAGGAGGCATTATGCGTGCCTTGAAGATATTGCCTGTCGCCTTGGCGTTGGGTGCGCTGCCCCTGACCGCAGTTGCCCAGCAACAATCGAAGCTGACTGAAGTAGTGGACAAAATTGTGGCGCAAGAACAAGCAGAAATGCAGTCGCTCCACCAGTATTCTCCCATTGTGGAGACATACATCCAGGTTCTCCGTGCGAACAGGGATCAAGGTGCAGTGCCGAAGGGCGACAAGTATTTTCTTGGGCGCGCAGAGCTCGCGAAGGGCGTGGAGATCGAATCCCTGATCAATGACAGTCACGCGAAGCACAACATGTTCGGCGGCTTGGGGAAATTAGTCTCGATGGAGTTTCTCCCGCGCGGCTTCCTCCAAATGATCTACGTGGACACAACCGGGTTCAACCGTCAGCATTACAAGTTTAACTACGTCGGACGCGAGTTCCTTGGTCAGGTTCGCTGTCTGGTTTTCGACGTCGACCCGGTGTCGAAGGACGACAAAGGGCGCTTCGTCGGGCGCATTTGGGTAGAAGACCAGGGTTATCACATCGTGCGCTTCAACGGTGGCTATAGCAGTCGGTCCAAGACCAGCTACTACTTCAATTTCGACAGCTGGCGCACGAACGCCGGAAAGGACAAATGGCTCCCATCGTTCATCTACAGCGAAGAAGCGGACAACCCGATGGTCCAGTCGTTCAGAGCACAGACGCGCCTTTGGAGCTACGCCCCGAGGCAGGATCGCGAAGAGCAGGAGCTAAGCAAGGTGGTGGTGGAAGCGCCCAGGCCCGTGACTGATCAGACTGAAATCGGCAACGACTACTCGCCGCTAGAAGAGAAACGCGCCTGGGAACACCAGGCCGAAGACAACATCGCAGCCAAGATGGAGCAGATGGGTCTGATGGCGCAGTATGGGGACGTGGATAAAGTGCTGGAGACGGTCGTTAACAACATTGAGGTTACCAATAACCTCGATATAGAACCGACGGTCCGCTGCCGCGTGCTGATGACCTCGACGATGGAATCCTTCACGATGGGCCACACGATCGTCTTGAGCCGTGGCTTGGTGGATGTGCTCCCAGACGAGGCCAGCCTTGCGGCCATCCTCGCGCACGAGCTGGGTCATATCGTGCTCAGGCATCGTATGGGGACCCAATATGCGTTTTTCAATCGCCTGCGGTTCGACGAAAAAGAGACGTTCCGTCATTTTGGCTTTACTCACACTGCGGAAGAGGAACAGGCGGCGACCCAACAGGGAATGGAATTGCTGAAGAAGTCGCCATACAAGGATCATATCGGAAGCGCGCAACTCTTCCTGCAAGCGTTGAATGACCGCTCAAAGGACATTCCCAACCTGGTCAGTCCGCACCTGGGCAACCGGGTCGTGATTAGCGTGACCAGCACATCCGCAGTTCCAGCCGCGGAGGCGTCGGCCTCCAAAGTAACGAGTAACCTTGTTGCTGCGCTGCCTCTCGGCGGACGCATCAAGATCGAACCCTGGGACAATCAGCTACAGATGCTCAAGACCAAGCCAGTAGGGACGGTAGCCAAGGACGAGGTAACGCCCTTCGAGCTCACTCCGTTCTTCCTCTATCTCACGCGCCAAGGAGATAACGCATCGCCAGAAGTTCCTGGCGCAGTAGCTGTGAAGTCAGCCGCAGATACGAACATATCGGACGCCAAACCGTAAATGACTCGAGGAAACCCCTCGAACCCCCGAATCGGAGATCGGCGAAGGGGATTCTGAATCGTCCTCTCCCGAGTAAAACCTGAACGCGCTTACCATCACCCAAGATCTCACCCGGGTCATCACCCGGCTGAGACTGCGCACCAGTTCCTTCAAGGTTCGCGGGCCGTGGTCTCCGTGATAGGCCGAGCGCAGTTGGTTGTTGTGCAGCAGTTCGGCCAGCTTCCGGGCGTCGACCGCGGTCATTCTGGTTGCCTTCCAGCAACAAGGCATTCCGACGCGGATCGCAGACCATCACTTTCGTGACATGGGGCTTCAGAGATTAGCACTATGCGGGCACGGGAAGTGAAATTTTCAAAAGGCACCAACTCACGATTGGCTTGGATCTGGGAGATCGTTTCTCGTTCTACTGCGTCCTGAATGAAGTGGGCGAAGTCATCCTGGAGCAGAAACTGCCGACGAGCCCGGAAGCGATCAGGAGGGCATTTGAAAAAATACCAAGAAGTCGCATCGCCTCGGAGACCGGAACGCATTCTCCTTGGGTCAGCCGACTGTTAACCGAGCTTGGGCACGAGGTCATCGTCGCTCATGCACGAAATGTGCGCTTGATTGGGGAGAGCCGCCGAAAAGATGACCGCATCGATGCGCGAACGCTGGCACGGCTGGCACGCATTCGTTCTGCCCGGTCACGATGCAGCGGATGTCCATAAACGCTCCTCAGGCGCCACGGATTATATACGACGGGTATCTGCAAGGGACTGGAAGCCCGCCGCACGGTGGTTTCCGCAGAATTGCAGCATGAAATCTTTTTATTGACAGTAACAAAATAATGATATAAACACTCACAATTCCGTCCCTGCCGCCGCGCCCGAACGTGGGTAATTGGGGGAACTCCTCGCACGCTCCGGACGCAGTGGTTCCCCGGTCAGAGAGGAAACCATGAAGCCTCGTCATTCGCAGCAACTCGCCCTGCTTCCAGTAGTTCTCTTCGCCGCCGTCGCTCTTTGCTGGATGCCTCTTGCCGTTCATGCGCAGGAACAAAAACCATTGGTCTTCACCTTCAGCGGTCCCGTCCGCGGCTCGGTCACTTCCGCTGGCGTCCGTGAATTCCTTGGCATTCCTTACGCCGCGCCTCCGGTGGGCAATCTGCGCTGGCGCCCGCCTGTTCCCCACGCTCCGTGGTTCGCGCCGCTGGAGGCTACGCAGTTTGCCAACCACTGTCCGCAGCCGCCCTCGCCTTTCGGCATCGCGTCCGTCACCGAGGATTGCCTCTTTCTCAATGTTTTCACTCCCGACTCCAACGATTTCTTCCACCCGCGCGCGGTGATGGTTTGGATCCATGGCGGCGCCCTCGTCTCTGGTGAAAGCAACGACTACGATCCCACCGCGCTTGTCCAGGACGGGGTTATCGTCGTGACCATCAATTACCGTCTCGGCGCTCTCGGCTTTCTCGCTCATTCCGCTTTTGCCGGGGAAAAGACAGATCGGGATCGGGACCGGAACCGGGACCGCGACAGCGATCCCAATTCCGCTGGTGATTATGGCCTGATGGATCAGCAACTCGCTCTCCGCTGGGTTCGTGACAACATCTGGTTCTTCGGCGGCGATCCGCTCAACGTGACTATCTTCGGCGAATCTGCGGGGGGCCTCAGCGTCTTCTCGCAGCTCGCCTCGCCATCCTCGGAGGGCTTCTTTCACAAAGCCATCATCGAGAGCGGCGCCTATGCACTGAACACCCAGACTCTTGCCGCCGCTGAAGCTGCTGGCACGGCATTCGCCACCGCGGCTGGCTGCAGCGCTCAGACCGCAGCCTGCCTCCGTGCACTTCCGGTCATCACCATCCTGGCCAACGAAAATTTTGCCGGATACACGCCCAATATCGACGGGGAGTTTTTCCCACTTTCGCTGAAGACCGCGCTCGCTACCGGACAATTCCACCATGTACCGGTGATCCAGGGCAGCAATCACGATGAATGGCGGCTCTTCACGGCGCTCGATTTCGATCTCACTCCCGCGGGGCCCATACCCAACAACGAGGCTGCGTACGAGGCAGCTCTCGCCACCCTGGTCGGACCCGCAGCTCCGCTCGTCGCCGCGCAGTATCCCCTCGCCAGTTTTCCTTCCGCGGATACTGCCTTCGCCACGGCAGGCACGGATGTCGTTTTTGCCTGCCCGGCTTTGGGCGCCGACCTCTCGATGTCTCAGTTCGTCCCGGTCTCCACGTATGAGTTCAGCGACGAGAACGCGCCGCAGGATTTTCTGCCTCCGGTTTCGTTCCCGTACGCCGCGGCCCACGGTTCCGAGCTTCAGTATCTCTTCGCTCTGCCCGTCACTGTGCCGCGGCCGCCGCTCAACGCCCAACAACTGCAACTCACCAGCGCCATGCGGCACTATTGGACCAACTTCGCCAAATTTGGAACCCCCAATGGTCCCGGCGTGCCCGGCTGGCAGGAATTCAACCCGAGCGTCGGCAATTTCCAATCGCTGATTCCGCCATCGCCGGTGCAGAAAACCGATTTCGCCGCGTCACATCACTGCGCATTCTGGGCCGCCTTGCTTTCTGCCCAGTAGGAACCGTCTCATCGCAAAGTGCCGTGCCGCCAACTTGGCCAGATGCGCTTGGCCCCCGGGGGCTCATTCCACTTGACCTTGAAATCCCAGCAGCAGAGTCTCTGGCTCTCCGTTGTGGTGCTCTTCGCTATCAATATCCTCAATTTCTACGACCGCCACGTCCCCGGCGCGCTCGTCGAACCTATGCGCAAGGAGTTCCATCTCAACGACAGCCAGATCGGCCTTCTCGGCAGCGCCTTCATTTGGATCTATGCCATTATCGGCGTGCCACTCGGGCGCATCGCGGATTCCGGAAGCCGCAAAAAGCTCCTGGCCTGGGGAATCGTCATCTGGACCGCGATGACGGCTTCCGCAGGCCTCGCCACCTCCTACGCGATGCTGTTCCTTTCCCGTGTAGGCGTTGGGGTCGGCGAAGCAGCCTGCGCGCCGACCGCGACGAGCTGGCTCGGCGATCTGTTTCCACCGACCAGACGCTCTCGAGTGCTCGCGCTTTTCATGCTCGGGGTGCCAATCGGCGGCGCGCTGGGTTTTTTCTTCAGCGGCCCGATAGCACAGGCGTATGGCTGGCGAGCCGCAATGGTATTTGCGGCGGTGCCGGCGTTGCTGCTGGTTCCCGCTTTACTGATGCTCCAAGAACCGGAGCGCGGCGCAAGCGAGAGCCGTCGCGCGCCACTAGCACGTGGCTCGATGTGGAGTGTGCTGCGCATCCCCACGCTGTTGTGGATCATCGCCTCCGGCGCGCTGCTGAATTTCAGCATGTATGCCATCGGAACTTTCTTGCCGGCGTTTCTGAGCCGAGTCCACGGCCTGTCGCTGGCGAAATCCGGCATCGCCACGGGCGTCGTCTATCTAGCCGGAGGCGTCAGCGGGGGAACTGTTGCGGGCTATCTGGGCGATTTCATCGTCCAGCGTCGCAAAGACGGCCGCATGCTTTGCGCCGCCGTCATGGCTCTAGTGGCCATTCCGTTTGCATGCGTGGGAATTCTTCAGCCCGCGGGCTCTTTGTTCGTGGCGATGGCGTTCCTGGCGCTGACGTACTCTGCCCTCACGACGTACTACGGGCTGGTGTACTCGGCGATACAGGATATAGTGGCTCCGAACCAGCGCGGTGCAGCGATGGCGATTTATTTTATGGCAATGTACATGTGCGGCGCGTCCCTCGGACCGCTGCTCACCGGCAAGTTGAGCGATGTGTTGGCGCATCGCGCCGCGGCCCTGGCGGGTTCAGCCACGGTCACGGAAACTTTCCGCGCCACCGGTCTTCAGCAAGCCATGCTGATTATTCCGGTACTCTGTATAGCGCTCGCGTTTGTGCTTTACATGGGCTCGCGCACTATCATCACGGACATAGCGCGGCAGGAAGGTATCGCTGGCGGCGCCTCGTGACTCCTGATATGTCGAATGGCCGGAAATTTGCTTAGTGTGCTGTCCCGGAGATAACTGGGCTATCTCCATGCCTCGAAGCCATTGATGAAACATAGGTTGCGGTTCCGATTAGGGCTGTTGATCTTAAATCACCGGCAGACGTGCCAAAGAGAACAATCCATCAGTTCTGTTTACGGCAAGCCCGGATTTGACACCCGCAGAAACTGAGTAAGGTTGAAAGAGGGGCAGGCAGCAAAAACCGCCCTCCGAGGTGCGTGCGCATGGTGCAGATTAAAGGTTTCGCCATCAAGGAAACGATTAACCAGATCAAGTCCCGCGCCGGCGAGGAAGCCCTATCCCTGACGTGATAAAGATTGCCACTCAGAGTGGGGCTGCATACCTGGGTTTGGGGGATCGAATCGGCAGCATTGCCGCCGGGAAACAGGCTGATCTGGTGTTCCTCGATGATGACCTAGCGAAAGACATTTCAGTGAAGTCACTGTACTCTTTCTGTCCTTCAGGTCAGTAGTTCCAATGGCACCGCGCCTTTATGGTCATCCCACTTTAACTTGCTGAACTAATATTCAGATGCTTACAGTACCTGGAAAGAGAACAAAAGTCGGGTAACCGCGAAGCATCTCCAGAACGTTGTTCGTTGACACACGGCTTGCAAAAGACCGTAGAGGAAGAAAAGTACCGGAGAATTGAACATACCGGTTCCGCGCTTCTTCCAGATTTAATAACCCTTCGGCTTACGCTGGAGGGATCCACCAACCCCTGTTCCGCTGGGCCGTCAGGCGACGCACGCACCCGGCAATTAACCAGAGAGGGTCCCCGCATGAATAAATGGCTGAAACTGTTGATGCCATTCGTAGTGGTTCTTTGCTCGATTTTTCCCGCAGCTCAAAGGATGCTTGGCCAAGTTAACGTCGTAACTCAGCACAACGACCTCGGGCGCACCGGACAAAACCTGAGTGAAACTACACTAACTCCGTCGAACGTGAACGTAAACCAGTTCGGCCTGCTGTTCAGGAATACGGTGGACAACCAGGTTTATGCACAGCCGCTGGTTGTCTCCGCCGTGAACATCGGAGGTGGAACTCACAACGTAGTCTATGTGGCTACGACCAGCAACAGCGTGTACGCCTTCGACGGCGACACCGGCACACAGTACTGGCACGTTAATCTCGGGACGCCGATATCAAACACCGATTATGGCGCCGGCTGCGTTGATATCAACGGTAACGCAGGGATCATCGGCACACCGGTGATTGATCCGGCCAGCGGAACGCTCTATGTGGTGAACTCCCTGAACAATGCCGGCGTCTTTTCATTCATGTTGCATGCGCTTGACATCACTACCGGAGCTGACAAGACGGGAAGCCCGGTGCAGATCAGCAGCGCTGGCTTCACGCCCCTGAACCAGAACCAGCGGGCAGCACTTGCTCTGGCAAATGGCAATCTCCTGATTCCTTTCAGTTCGCACTGTGACATGGGGACCTATCACGGTTTTCTGTTTTCCTACGATCCCTCCACACTGGCAAAGATCGCGGTTTTCAACGCCTCGCCCACGGGCAGCGGCAACAGCCTCTGGATGTCCGGGCAAGGTCCGGCAGTCGATGCTTCCGGGAGCATCTATTTTGGAACCAGCAACGGCACATGGGATGGCGTCTCGAATTTCAGCGAGAGCTTCGTCAAGCTCAACCCCAACCTGACACTGGCGGACTGGTTTACGCCTGCGAACCACGCGAACTTGGACGGAGGCGATGCAGACATCGATACTTCCGGCCCGCTGCTGATCCCGCCGGGAAACCGTTTGATTATGGTCGGCAAAACGGCAACGGGGAATGTCGTTGACGCCGGCAACCTGGGCCATCTCGGCGACGCAAGCGCGGTGCAGACGATCACACTCGGCGGCGCGCTGCATGGAAGCGCCGTGTATTGGAACAGCGCGGTGAATGGCCCGGAAGTCTACATGTGGGCGCAGGGCGACAAATTGAAGGCCTTCCAATTCAACGGCAGCAGCTTGCAGACACCTAATTTCCAGACCGGGCCGGATTTCATCGGGGGCGAACCGGGAGCTTACCTTTCGGTTTCCGCCAATGGCAACACCAACGGCATTGTATGGGCCAATGCAGTCCTAAGCGGCAATGCAAATCACGGCTCGACACCGGGCGTGCTCCGCGCTTACGACGCCAACAATATCGCCACGGAGCTTTGGAACAACCAGCAGAATGCGGGTCGCGATACTTGTGACAATTTCGCTAAAAATGGCTACGCCACAATTGCGAATGGGAAAGTGTACCTGGGCAGCTTCGGAACAGCGAACGCCGGTACGGGCGAAGTGTGCGTCTATGGCCACCTGCCCACAAATTGCACAATCCCCACCGCGGCCAGCGGGCTGAGTGCAAACGCCATTTCCGGCAGCCAGGTCAATCTCAGCTGGACAGCGAGCACCGCGTCATGCTCAGTGAGTTACAACATCTTTCGTAGTACGACTTCCGGGTTCACTCCTTCCAGCAGCAACCAGATCGCGAGCGGGGTATTCGCCACCACCTTCTCGGACACAACTGTAGCCACAGCCACCACCTATTTTTATGTGGTGGAGGGCACCGACACGGCAGGCTCGTCCAGTCCTTCGAACCAAGCCAGCACCACCACCGGACCGGCGATTACGGGTATAGAGATTAATGCCGGCGGGCCGGCGGTAAGCCCATTCCTCGCCGACCAGGATTTCAACGGCGGAGCCACCATCAATCATGCCAACCCCATTACTGTGGGCGGCGTGACGAATCCCGCCCCTGCCGCTGTCTACCAGTCTGCGCGCATCGGGAATTTCACCTACACGATCCCTGGCTTCACCCCTGGATCGAGCCAGACCGTTCGCCTGCACTTTGCCGAAACATTTTTCAACGCAGCCGGTTCCCGGACGTTCAATGTGGGCATCAACGGCGTCCAGGTACTGACCAATTTTGATATTTTTGCCGCCGCTGGCGCACAGAACAAGGCGGTCATTGGACAGTTCACCGAACCAGCCAATTCCCACGGGCAATACGTAATCCAATTCACCTCGGTAGTCAACCAATCGCTGGTGAGTGCTATCGAGATCACACCCGCCACCGCTTGCACTGCGCCTCCTGCTCCCAGCGGGTTGAACGCAACGGCGATTTCCAGCAATCAGGTCAATCTGAGTTGGACGGCCAGTACTTCCTCGTGCGCCATAAGCTACAACGTGTTCCGCAGCACCACTTCTGGATTCACCCCATCAGGCAGCAATCAGGTTGCCGGCGGTGTGACTGGTACATCGTTCTCCGACACCGGTCTGGCAGCTTCCACAACCTACTCTTACCTGATAGAGGCCGCCAACTCGGGAGGAACCTCCGGCCCGTCGAATCAGGCTAACGCTGCAACTAAAGCAGGTATCACTGGCGCGATACAGATCGACTCTGGCGGCCCGGCCGTGGCTCCGTTCGCTGCTGACATGGACTTCACCGGCGGAGGCACCATCAACCACACCAACACCATTGACCTAAGTGGCGCGACCAACCCCGCGCCCATCGCCGTTTACCAAACAGCGCGCATCGGTAATTTCAAATACACGATCCCCGGCTTTGCCGCCGTTTCAAGCCATACGGTGCGGCTGCACTTTGCCGAGACCTACTGGACGGCTGCCGGCCTGCGCGTCTTCAACGTGAGCATCAACGGAACGCAAGTATTGACCAACTTCGATATCTTTGCGGCCGCGGGCGCCAAGAACAAAGCTGTCATCGAGCAGTTCACAGCAAACGCAAATACTAGCGGCCAGTATGTGATCACGTTCACTCCGGTAAAAGACAACGCCCTGGTGAGCGCGATTGAGGTTCAGTAACAACAACGGAATTCTGGATGGGGAAACTCTCAAATCCCCCTCCAGACAGAGGTGGAGAGCTTCACGGCTCCCAGCCGCTCGCCACACTCGCCGAATCGTACCTGGGTGGTCTCTCCCAGGGTGCTCTTCAAATACAAAGGAGTTCGAATGAAAAACTCAAAAGGAGTGGCGATGCGAAACTTGTGTTTGATTTTGTTGATGCTCTTGTCGATAGGAGTTGGCAGAACGATGGCTGGGACCTGTCCGCCGGGACTACCGGCATCCCGCGGGAACGGTATGGTCGCCGGGGTCCCCATACCTGGGGGAACGCAATACTACTTCACCGACGCGTTGCTGGCAGGGTTCGATTGTTTCGAGCAGCTAAGCGCTTGGTTCCCTTCCTATATTCACTCGACGAACTCGATCAATCCGGCTCATGAAGTCGTAGACATGGCTTACGCGGTTGAGGGCAGCGCCACGTTTTCCAATGTGGTGGTGCCCACGAGCGGTAATTACGCATTGACTGTTCGTTATGCCTTCGCTTCAGGTCTCTTTCCGGGTGTTACGGACCGGCCGGAAGGGATCAAGGTGAACGGCGTTGTCATCACCAACGATATGCACTTCCCTATCACCGGTAATTTCGAGACTTTTGAAAACTCCAGCATCGTGGTTCCTCTTAACGCCGGCAAGAACACGGTTGAGATGTTTAACATAGCCAGCGCCAGTATTTCCCGCGCCGACACACTAACGATAACAGCGGGCGGAAGCAGCGCCTGCGTTGGTGTGCCCACGGCGCCCGGCAGTTTGAGCGCATTTACCGCGTCCGGCAACCAGATCAATCTGAATTGGTCGCCCAGCACAGCGCCCGCCGGCTGCACAGTTGGCTCCTACAGCGTGTTCCGCAGCACAACGGCTGGGTTCGCACCCTCAGGCAGCAATCAGATCGCGAGCGGTATCATGAGCGCGGCTTACGACGATACGAAGGCGTTGTGCAACACAAAGTATTACTACGTAGTGGAAGCCCTTGATGCCGCAGGCTCATCAGCGGGTTCCACTCAGGCGATGGCTACAACCAGCGCGTGTCCCATCACAAGCGGCGTTCAGATCAACTGCGGCGGTCCCGCCTTCGCCCCATTCATCGCAGACGCGGACTTTGCCGGCGGCGGAACGATCAATCACACCAACACGATCAACTTAAGCGGCGTCAACAATCCGGCGCCGATGGCCGTATACCAGAGCGCGCGGGTGGGGAGTTTCACCTACACCGTTTCAGGCTTTAATCCCGGCTCAAGCCACACAGTGCGCCTGCACTTTGCAGAGACCTTTTTCAAAACAACAGGTTCCCGGACGTTCAACGTGAGCATTAATGGCACGACCGTATTGACCAACTTCGACATCCTTGCCACCGCTGGAACCATAAACAAAGCCGTGATCGAGCAGTTCACGGCGCCAGCGAGTTCCACCGGCGATTACGTCATCACTTTCACTTCCGTGATCAACCAGTCGTTGGTGAGCGGGATCGAGATCCAATAGCAATTTGGAGAATACTGACATGAACGTATCGCATAGGACCATGCTGCGCGGGGAAAATATAATCGTTGCGCTGGGTCTGCTGCTGGTATCACTCTCGGCAGCAGCCCAGACTCGCCAGTTCACCATTAAGAACAACTGTTCTGAGACCGTTTGGGTAGCCGGGGCCGGAAATCCGACCCCGGTATTTACGGCGGGATCAAGCCACACGGTGCGGCTGCACTTTGCCGAGACTTACTTCAGCACGGCGGGCAGCCGGAAGTTCAACGTGGCAATAAACGGCAAGCAGGTATTGAGCGCATTCGATATCTTCGTGGCAGCGGGGGCCAAGAATAAGGCGATCGTCAGGCAGTTCACCGCGAATGCCAATGCCAGCGGCCAATATATCGTCCAGTTCACATCGGTGGTCAACCAGTCGCTGCTCAGCGCGATCGAGGTGCAGTAATGTCGAGGAAGAATCCGGTGAGGGACGTTTCATGAGATGGAATACGGTGTTCTTCGCACTTGTTTTCTGCGCCGCGTCGGCTCGGGGCAGTGAGCCCGGAAATCGGTTGCCTGGGTCGCCTCAAGAGTCGCAGTTGGTCCGAGATTTGCGCGCCGTTCGCAAGGGTGACAAGGTCACTCTCACTTGGAGCCAGCCGCGTGACACGGAGAATCGGCAATCCCTTGCGCGACATTTGGCTGTTGCCAGAGTATGCCGAAATATATCCGAGACAATCTCAGACTCAGGACTGGCCTGCTTACACGCGGTGAGGAAGGTTAATCTTGAACGGTCGGTGGGTGTCGCTGCGAGTGCCGCCCATGGGAAGCCTAATGCGGAAACTATGTTCCGTTTGATTGACATACTCCCTGAAAGCCAGGACGGTTCTGATCGCCCGCAGTTTGCTGTCTATAAAGTTGAGTTTCGGGACGATCGCGGACGCAGGGCTGGATTCTCCAACCCTGTTGCTGTGCCTTTGGCCCCTGTTCTGCCAGCCAAAGGCTTGCATTCCGATCTGGATTCTTGTGGGGTATACCTGATTTGGGAAAACGAAATCGAAAGTGAGTCTTCGTCATTGAAGTTCGATTACCGTATCTATCGGCGTGAAAAGGGCTCTTCGAAACGAGTTGCTGTGCCATATCTGCGCGCGGTGGTTCACACGCAGGAAGGGGAACGCTGGAGCGGGATAGATGCGGGCATCGAATGGGAGAAGACCTATTTGTATTCGGTTACACCCGTGACCAGAGTGTATTCGCAGGAAGGCCACCTGATTGCTGAAATTGAGGGAGACGATTCGGCTCCGCTTGAAATCACCACACACGATGTCTTTGCACCCACTGTGCCGGAGAGATTGTTGGCGGTAGTCAACCGTAATCCCGAGAAAAGATCCGTTAATATTCTCTGGGCCCCAAATATGGACAAAGACATTTCTGGTTATAACGTATATCGCCGGGAAGAGAATGGCCAGTCGGCGCGCATCAACTTTGTTCCATTTACCATGGTGTCATTCCAGGATGTCAACGTTCTCACCGCGCACAAGTACTTCTACTGCATTTCCGCCGTTGACATGCGCGGAAACGAGAGCGCCAGGTCGCTGGAAACGAGTGTGGTGTTCCCCTAATTAGCGTCAGGTCGCTTGTGATCGTTTGTTTGGGAGCCCGGCCTTCCAGGGCCGAGGTCCAGCAACCCTTCAGTTCCGAAGCGAATGGTCCCGGCTTCTTGCCGATCTAAGGTCCAATTCGTGACAACAGTCCACAAGGCCGTCCTGTCTACAGAGCGATACTCCGCGGGTAACTCAACCCCAGACCGCTGCCTAATTAAGGTAGCGCTGAGGATCGAGGATGCCCCAGGTTTAGTTGAAACTTGAGAACAAGAAGCAGCGGCTCTCGGATAGAGTGGCGAGGTGGTCCTGAAATACGGCGATGTCCGCTCGATCGCAGAGCACCGACCAATCAGCGCTCTCAAGCGCCGCATTTTGGTAATCGTCCAGAACAGCGATCTTGTACTTCTTCATTGGAATCCATCCCGCCGTGATTGATTCGGCCCCTCGCATCCCGCGACGAAGGCTCGGTCTGCCAAAATCGTCAGTTTTGTTTGTCAGGGTTAACATTAGCCTTCGCGCCCCGTTCGATTGCCAAGAGCAAGTCGGCGGATGGGAATTTTCCCTTCATGGCGTTAATAAGGCTATCCGGATCTTTGGCCTTTTTGAGTTCTTCTTCAAAAACTAATAAATAGTTTTCCGTAAAATCCACGGCGGTACTCGCGTCCAGGGGAGCTCCAACTTTGCTATGTCCGGGGATAACAACCGAAGGTTTTAATTCTCTGATTTTATTTATTGAGTTCAACCATTCCCCCCGAGCCTTACTGTCCGTTTCTGCGGTGTAGATGTGCATGTCATTGAACAAAACGTCTCCACTAATGAGAATTCTCTGTCCAGGAATCCAAAGCATCGTGTTTTCATCGGTGTCGCCTTGGATGTTTTTAAGGACCTCTATTTTTGAGCCCTCAAATTCAATAGAGTTCGCGTCGAATTTGCTGATAGTAACAACGCGAGAGGTTGCGCCTGAGCCCAGGATCTTCTTCCATTTGTCTATTTTCTCTTGATAGACCTTGTTGATTCGATCGACCACCGCAGAGTTCGCAATAATCCTCACCCCGGGGTATGCCTCCTTAAAGACCTCCAGACCGAGAAAATGATCGGCATGCTCGTGCGTAATGTAGATAATAGACAGCGGCTTTTTAGTTGCGTTGATTTCCTGTAGTACTCTTTCAGCGCTGTTTTTTGTCAGCTGCGCGTCGACCAGCATCACTTCATGTTCTCCCTCGATAATGACGGAATTAACCCAAAACTGATCGTCGGAGGAGGTGAACACCTTGATTGAAAAACCGGGCTGACCACCCGCAAATACAGATGGCCACGAAATCAGAAATAAGAGACTGATCACCGCTGTACTCCGCAGCATTACTGCTTCTCATCCCATCGATCGGTAAATACCACCGGAACCCAGCTATACCCGCTCCCCTCTTTGCGCAAGCGACCCAGGGCAGGAAATGGCATATGCGGCCCCGCGATCAAAACATCCTCGCTCGCGAGCCTAGGCAGCAACTGCTGCCGCGTCGCGGCAGCCGCAGTCTGGTCGATGTCGAAAACCGCGGTGACCTCGGGATGCTGCAGCTGGATGCGCTGTGCATGGATGGTGTCGCCCCAAAACAGGATTTTTTGTCCTTTTGACGAAAATTCATAGCCGGTATGTCCCGGGGTATGACCAGGCAACGGCACGAGTTGCATGCCGTCGACGATTGGTTCGGAGCCACTAAATGTGTGCCATTTACCGGCTTTGATGTACGGCGCTGCGATGGCTTGCGCACTCTGGAAGAATGGTTGCGCATCCTTCGGCGCCTTAGCAGCGATTTCCGGCGACAGCCAAAAGTCGCTTTCGGCCTTCGCGACGTAAACATCGGCATTTGGAAAGACACGCTTTCCGTCCTGAGTGGTCAGTCCGCCGACGTGATCAGAATGGAAGTGCGTGACCAAAACGATGTCGACTTCTTCCGGAGTGTAGCCTGCGCTGCGGAGGCTCCCCGCCAAACGCCCGAGTGCTCCCCCACCCCACCAGGTGCCGGCACCAGCATCGACGAGGATTCGTTGCTTGCCGGTATTGACCAGGAAGCCCTCATCGGAGGCATCTAGCAAGCGCGGATCTTCGTGCAGTGCCTTTACAACACCATCCATCGTCGCCCTCGTTCCGTTCAGCCAGTGCGGATCGAACGTGCGAGTACCATCGAATAGGGCCGTCACTTCGAGGTCCCCGACTTTCAGTCGGTAGAAGCCGGGTGGCTGATCACGATGCTGGGATGCGGCATCCAGAGCGACGTTCGGTCCGGCGACAAAGCTGGCGAGTACCGCCAGAAGAGCGGCGACGAAGGGTATCGATTTTCTCTTAAGCACGTTTCTACTCCTTACAATTGGTGCAATCATAGCTCTGCCTGCGTTGATGGTCATCATTCCCTCGCTTGGTTCTCCTGATATATTATTCTTGTTATCTGCACAATTAGAATCAAAAAAAGTCAATGCGCCTTTTCCCGGATCTGTCCAACCAGATTGGCAAGGGTTATTCTCGCGAGCGATCTCTCGAAGCTGTACTGAGCTTGAGAAAGAACCCCCGACATGCACTCCTTGAGGTTGCAGCTGACCGGACACCTCTTGTTGACCGGATACGAGTGAATCGCAAACGCCGGTGGTGCCGTACTGGCACGGTATATGTCCAACAGCGTGATCTGTCGCGGAGGACGCGCAAGTACGCTCGCTCCGCTCTTGCCGCGCTTTGTCACGACCAAGCCTGCTTTCGAGAGCTTGGAGAGCGACTTTCGAACGAAGGTGGGATCGGCGTTCACACTGTCGGCCAGGGCTGCCGAGGAGATTTCCTCGCCCTGGAAGTAACCCAGGGCAGCCATGATGTGCGCGGCAACCGTAAATTGGACGCTCTTCACTGACATACGTTCTCCTGCGCCATATGTGATGCTCAACAGCACAGTTGGTTGTATCTTTTTTTCCGAGAAGTAGCACGGATAACTGAAACCAGTCGGTCTCGCACGACATCGAAGCTGGTGTGCGTTTCGATCCAGATTGCTACACCGAGGAACTTCAATGACCAAGGAACAGAGCTTCATCTCCGCCGATCACATCGATCTCGATCCGTTTATGAGTTCCCAGACCCGAGAACGCACCCTAAATGCAGCCATCATCCAGGCTAACATCGGCGAGAGCTTCGAAGAGTACCTTGAGATCTTCGATGCCTTTTACGCCGACGATATCGAGGTAAGCGGCGAAACCGCGAAAGAACCGATTCGCGGAAAGGGGAGAGTACGGTCAATTTTGGCTAACTTCTTGGTTCCGCTTCACCTAATGGCCGAGGTAGGTGGTCTATCGGTGTCCATTCGACAGACCGCTATTGCTGGAGATGTTGCAGACGAGACGCATTCCGCGTGGACGCTCGAGTTGGTCGGTGTCTCCGGCAGGACCTGCACTGTGAGCTGGTGCACCCTCCGGAAATGGAACGGGTCGCGCGTAGTGTACGAACATCACTATGACGAGCAGCAGAACGGGGGCCCTCTAACCTCCGATGACTTGAATCTCAACGAGGCGAAGGCTGATCCACCGTCCACAATTCAGTAACGCAAAGGAGACCTATCATTCCATTCGCTCGAATCGATCTTGCGGAGGGTAAAGCGGCCGACGACCGCAGGACTATCGGGGAGGTTCGTCTACGGATTCAGCGACCGTGCGGTGCTCGAATCGCCGCCGGGGCCATGAGATCGTGCGATTCTTTCAAACAGAAAGCAGGTAAAGATAATGACCACAGAAATGTCGTTAGTAGATTCGGCACTCCGCGGATGGAAATCAAACGTAGAACGTGCCGACAAGCTGTTCGGCGCTCTGTCAGCAGAACAACTTGAGAAAGAAGTTGCTCCAGGAAAAAACCGTCTGATCTATCTCTGGGGCCATCTTGCGGCGGTGAACGATGGGCTCTTACCACTGCTCGGGATTGGAGAAAGACTTCATCCCGAATTCGACGGCATGTTCATCTCGAATCCGGACAAGTCCGTTCATCTGACTGTCTCGGGACAATCGCTCAAAGGCGCCTGGCAAGAGATCAACCAGAAGCTGTGGGACGGTTTTTTGGAGTTCTCGGCCGCGGACTGGGCGCGGGGACATACTGCGGTATCGGACGAGGATTTCAAACGGGAGCCGCATCGGAATCGATTCACAGTTCTGCTGGGGAGAACCGCACACCTCGCTTATCACCTGGGTCAGGCGACATTGGCGCGGTCAAACGCATAGCGTGATCCGTCTTTCGAGGCAGACAACGTGTCTATGTAGATCTGCTCCTAGGCGATCCCCGAGTCAGCCGTTCCTGATTCCGGGGCTATTGTTGGGGAAAAATTGGGGAACAGTTATTCCCAAACGAAGCGACTTCGGCTCGAATACGGGCTCTCCATCCGACTCAAGTTATTGAACCCGAACAACAGGACCTGGGGCAGTGCCTCTTGCTAGGGTAGCTCGCTACTTCTTCACGAGCTTCGTAAAGCGCGTTCGCCACGACAAAGACCTCCTTCCCGCTCTTGGGGACATGTATCAACTTCCCTCCGCCGAGCATCACATTAGCCGGATTCTGCGTAATTCGGTGGTGCTCCACTGTGAACAGCGACTTGGAAGTCCTCGCAGCGCCGACGCTTGCTGTGCGATACGAAACGCTCGCCCGCGTGTCCCAAGCCATCGGAGCGCACGGCGACCCTAAAGAGCTTTTTGGCGTACTAGCCAACGAACTGCATCGAGTAGTCCAATTTGACTTCATCGGTGTGTCCCTTCGTGACCGAGACTCCGATACTTTTCAAAATTATTTCATCGACATGGCGAGTCGGTCAGAGCTGGTTCCCGAAGAGCAGCTAAGGCCCGAGGAGACGTTTACGTTATGCGTTTACGAGCGGCAAGAGCCTCTGCTCAGGTCGACGGACGAAATGGAGCCGTGCTATGGCCGGCTGCAAGCTATCTTGAAAAGGCTCCATATTCACTCGATCTGCGCGCTCCCATTGACGACAGCGCACCGCAAACTGGGGGCAATCACTTTCTGTAGCAAGCAGGTCGATACCTACTCGCCAAACGATATCCGGTTCGTGTCCCAAGTGGCAGATTACATTGCGCTGGCGTTCGACGACGCGTTGAATTTTGCGGCGTTGCGGCGGGCGTCTGAGGAGCTGCAGAGTAAGAACGACCGGCTGCAGGTGCTCCTTGACGTCACGAATCATGTTATCTCGAATTTGGAACTCCGCGATCTGCTGCATGCCATCTCGCAGGACGTCCGACGCGTGATGCAGTGCGACTTTGCCGGGTTGTCGCTCCCGGATGCTGAAGACAAGCTGCTGCGACTTTACGCGGTTGACTTTCCGGAGGGAAAAGGGTTCCTGCACGAAGACTTGGTCTACTCGATCGAGGGATCGCCCTCCGGAACTGCATTTCGAATGATGAAGCCTCTGACGCTCAAGAGCCCCTTCACCGGTTGGCTCGATTACCCAATCGTTCAGATCGCGGTTCGTGAAGGTTTGAAGTCCTTCTGCTTTTTACCGTTGATCAATCGGAATCGCGCGATTGGCGTCTTGGTTCTCGGCCGACTCCGGGAAGACGCCTTCAGTCAGGCCGATATCAGTTTTCTGACGCAGACAGCAAACCAGATCGCTCTTGCCGTCGAGAATGCGCTTGCCTACGGTGAGATTCGGGAACTGAAAGAGCAGCTCTCGAAGGAAAAACTCTATTTGGAAGATGAAATCCGCACAGAGATGAATTTTGCCCAGATCATGGGGAACAGCACCTCTTTGCACAGAGTCCTCAAAGAAGTGGGAACCGTAGCGCCGACAGATTCGACGGTGCTCATTTATGGAGAGACGGGCACGGGAAAAGAGCTGATTGCGCGCGCCATTCATGATTTAAGCCCCCGCAGCTCGAAGCCTTTCGTGAAGCTCAATTGCGCGGCAATTCCGACAGGTTTGCTCGAGAGCGAGCTATTCGGGCACGAAAAAGGCGCATTCACGGGAGCGATCGCGCAGCGGATTGGGCGATTCGAAGTAGCCAACGGCGGCACCATTTTTCTGGACGAAATAGGCGAGATTCCCGTCGAACTGCAGACCAAACTGCTCCGAGTGCTGCAAGAGAGAGAATTTGAGCGGTTGGGTAGCTCACGCACGCTTCGAACCGATGCACGTTTGATTGCGGCCACAAACCGCGATTTAGAAGCCATGGTGGGCGAACAGAAATTCCGGTCCGATCTCTTCTTTCGTTTGAATGTTTTTCCGGTTCACGTTCCACCCTTGCGAGAACGCCAGGGGGATATTCCGCTCCTGGTGCGGCACTTCACGCAACAGTTTTCCAGGCGCATGAAAAAGACCATAGAGACAATTCCATCGGCGGCAATGGATGCCCTGAGCCGCTACCATTGGCCGGGAAACATACGAGAACTGCAGAATGTGATCGAGCGCGCCGTAATTATCTCGGCGGGTCCTGCACTGAGTATCGATGTTAGCGATTTCAAATTTCCCACGACTAGTCATTCCGAAGGAAGGGCCATTACTGCAAGTCCCCAATCCAATTCCGCGCTCCGCGACGTTTTGGCGGACACGGAACGTCAACAAATCATTAAGGCGCTCAAGCAATCCAATTGGGTTGTTGCAGGTCCCAATGGCGCGGCGGCACGCCTCGGAATAAATCGATCGACCCTCCAAGTGAGAATACGAAAACTCGGAATCTCAAGCAGTTCTGCATAATCGCAGGTTTCATTTCTTTGTGCTGTTCCTTCTCCGAAAGTTCTATTCCCGACACCGCCCATTTGGCGTGCGAAAAGATTAGCAGTCTGCTAGTTGCTTGGCAGTGACAGGCTGGCACTCTGAGCCGGCGAGCCTCTCGCTTTGCGGCTATCTCAAAACAAATCAGTAAGTTCCGTTGTTGCCCAAACACGTCACGTTTTGGCATTCGCGTTGCCCTTTCCGTTATCGCTGGAACGAGCGGCAGATGAGAGAAAGGTTCTATGCCGCTTGCCGGGTATGAGAGGTAGACGTGCTGAAGATCACCGTAACGGAGACGCCAGGAGAAAGAAGGTGGGTCGTGCAAGGGCGCTTGGTCGGACCATGGGTCAGCGAGCTGAGAGCAACCTGGAGAAGATGGGCCAGCAGGGACAAGCGAACCTGCATTATCGACCTTAACGATGTCACGTTCATCGACAAAGGTGGGGAGAGATTGCTGCGGGCTATGTCGAAAAAAGGCGCGCAGCTCATAGCCAATGGCGTGTACATAAAGCATTTGCTTGAACACCTGAAGTATTCATGGATACCGCCGGCGGAGCGAATGGGACGAAACTCTTCCGCCGATCGATTGGCAAGAACGGAGGAACAATGACTACCCATCCTATGCATCTCTTCGATCTGGATCAAAAAGGCCCCGCGGGAAAGCGGGCGCGTCCTGTTCGTTTGACTCCAACAACATGGAACGATGTTTCTCTAAACGCGCTGCTCGAAGCGCCTACGACAAAGAACGCGCGAAGGAGCCCACTCGAGTGGGCCGCCGCAACTGGTTTCCACATTGTGCTTCTCGCGACACTCATCATCGTGCCGCTGTACACGACCGGCACAATCCAACTGAACAAGTACCAGGACACTTTACTGATGGCCCCTCCTGCTGCGCCGCCCCCGCCTCCACCAGCGACGGCACGCACGGTGGCTCCACACATAACACCCCGGCGCCCCAATCTCACCTACACGCAAGGAAAAGTAACAGCGCCCGCCTCGATTCCGAAGACGGTCACTTTGGATAACGCAGCACCCGAGCCGGACTTGGGAGGCGTCGTAGGAGGCGTCCCTGGCGGCGTGGCCGGGGGACAACTCGGCGGTTCCATCGGCGGAGTTATTGGCGGCACGGGAACCTCCGTGCCGATCCCGCCATCGCAGCATGCTGCAGCGAATCGGATTGTTCGCGTTGGCTCCAGCCTCAAAGCGCCGCGGCAAATTTATTCGGTCCAACCGGATTATCCGACACTTGCGAGGGAAGCGCACATCTGGGGCACGGTGTTAGTCAATGCCGTGATCGACGAGCAAGGAAACGTGGTGCAAGCGCACGCTTTGAACGGGCACCCATTATTGATACCGGCGGCATTGAAGGCCGTGTTGCAGTGGAAATATGAGCCAACGCTGCTTAATGGCGTGCCGGTGGCTGTCGAAATGGAAGTCACGGTTCATTTCAATTTTCGAAATTAGTTCCTACTGTGTGGCTAGATGAAGTGAAAAGGAAGTCGGGTTGCGATGCAATTCAGCTAATCCGTGAAGTCGTCCAACCGAGAGCAGTTTTAATGCGAGCAGGAAAGGAGCAACACTATGCCAGTAGAACTCATGGACGCGATCGGCGGAGCGAATGCGGCGAGCTCTTCCCCTGATGGTTTGGTTGCACAGGAAGATGCAGCGCTGGTTGCCCGGGCGAGAATCGGCGACGCTCGCGCATTTGAGCTACTGGTCCAACGGCACAAGGGGAAGATTTTTGCATTGGCTCAGCGCATGACCCGTAATCGAGAGGACGCCGAGGACGTCGTACAGCAGAGCTTCCAGAAAGCATTCATTCATTTGAAGAAGTTTGAGGGCGAGTCCTTATTCTCCACCTGGTTAACACGGATCGCCATCAATGAGGCACTTATGTTATTACGTAGAAAGCGCGGATCGCGCGAGGTGCCGATCACGGAATCAAACGCGGAAGATGAAACTGCGCTGCCTCTGGATATTGCGGACTCGGGCCCGAATCCTGAGGATAGTTGCTTAAGGCGAGAGCAGGAGCAAATTCTCTCTGCGGCTGTAAACGAGTTAACACCAGGAACGCGGAAAGCAATCGAACTGCGGGAACTTGGCGAGCTGTCCACAGGAGAAACCGCTCAAGTCATGGGTCTGTCAGTGGGAGCAGTGAAGGCCCGAGTATTCCACGGGCGGAAGAAGTTACGCCAGACGTTGGAGCGTTATGTGAAGTCCACACGGGCGTACGGAACCCGTGCTTTGCGAACCCGGAGAGCCGCTCGTGATGGCTCGCGGGCGATTCTTGACCTTCGGCCAGCTTGTTAAGGGAACGCATGACGAGAAGGAAAAATAACTATGGCCAACAAACAATCCACGCCGTTTTCACCTGAGCCTAGCACCTTGAGCATTGGCAAAGGCACTGCTGAGCTCGGGGAAATCGTTGTCTTCATTGATGGGCGCGCCGAGAATGGAAACATCTTGAATTTCGCCGCCACACTCGCCCAGAAACACAACGCGCGCCTGATCAGCGTATTCATGCAGCCGCTGCCCATGGTTACAACGGCGGAGACGTTCGCCCGCGGTGAAGGTATGCGGAACACGATCGAGGTGCACCAAGCACAACTCGAGCGCATTGAGGCGGACTACAGGGCCCAGTTTGAGGATGTCGTCCGTCGACACGGAATCCGGCCGGAGTCAGAGTGGAGATCGTTGCCCTATTTGAGCAGCGAGGTGGGCGTGCATGCGTACTACGCGGACCTGGTGGTGGTCGCCCGTCCGGAACCCGCGGGCCAGACGGCCAGCCCTCCCGGCCTCGCGGAGTCCCTCGTCATGAGTTCCGGCCGGCCGATCATTGTCTTTCCACCACGCCACACAGTATCCGGAATCCACCGCATCCTTGTAGCCTGGAATGCTACGCGCGAGTCCATCCGCGCGGTGGCGGACGCCATACCTGTGCTAGTGAAGGCCAAGGCAGTTGAGGTCTTGGTCGTCGACCATCAGCGCCGTCCGGAGGGGCACGGCCAGGAGCCCGGAGCGGACATCGCGCGCCACTTGGCGCGTCACGGTGCGCACGTGGAGGTACTGCGCTTGTCGTCCGACGGAAAAGACGTGGGTCGCCTGCTGCTGTCGCAGGCTGCCGCTTTCGGCGCCGATCTACTCGTCATGGGCGCCTATGGCCACACCCACCTTAGAGAGTGGATGTTCGGCGGCGTCACGCGGACGGTCTTCTACGAGGCGGGCCTCCCGGTCCTGATGTCCCGATGAGTGTTTGGTTCAGACTTTTCACCGAGCAGTCCGTCCAAGGTCCAACGGGCCAGCAAGGGCGATTTCGTGCTGCCCTTCTAATACAGTTTCAACACGGGGTACCGACGTTGTTGAATCCAATGTGCGAATCGAACCCATGACGACCATCCAAAACATTCTGTTCCCTGTGGATTTTTCGCCGTCCTGCGTTGCTATGGCAGCCTTTGTGAAGAGGTCGGCGGCTATTTTCGCGGCCAGGGTGACGCTGCTTCACGTCTTCGATCTCTACAGTCACGACGCGATGCAACTCTATGTACGGCCGCCTTCCGAGGTTGCCGAAGAGCAGCGGAACCTTGCCAGAAACAAACTTGATTCGTTCCTCAAGTCTGAGTTTCCGCCGAGTGAGAGCGCGAGAGTTTTGTTATCTGGCGATGCAGCAACACAGATCACTCAACTCGCCAGAGCAGACAAATTCGATCTTATCATCATGCCTACACACGCCGGCTTCTTCCGCAGGAACTTACTTGGCTCCACGACAGCGAAGGTATTGAACGATGCTGATTGTCCGGTATTGACCACCCAGCACGTGGAGACAATTTCACCAAGACGCCTCGAACACCGGGAATGGGTCTGCGCCATTGGCTCGGACACAGATGCCGAAAGGGTTCTTCGCTATGCCAGCCAGGCTGCGGAGGCTGTCCATGCAAATCTCACGCTCGTTCATGTGATTCCGGCGAGCGGGCCTGGCCTGACGGTCGAATTGGATTTGGAGGACCGCCTGCAGTCAGCGAAAAGAGAAGTATCAAGCCGCCGCATCGAGGAGTTGCAAAGCACTGCTGGTTCGCACGCTCTGGTCAGCATCGCCATAGGTTCGATTAGAGACATGCTGACCGAGGAGGCGCGCAGATTGCGGGCGGACGTGCTAGTGATCGGAAGAAGTCCGCACTTCGGCGTGCTGGGCCGCTTGCGGGATCTTAGCTACGCACTGGCGCGCGACGCTCCTTGTCCTGTCCTGAGCGTTTGATAGGGTGAGCGCCTGTCGCGCCTGTAAATCGAGGACAACGCGGTGGAGAATAGCTTCTGCACTCTAGAGTCGGTGGGCCGGTGCGCTCGCTCTTGTAAAACAAGCCGCACCGAAGACGGACACGGGCAATTGAGTCCCGCGTGAGTGAACTAGCAATTTCTGACTTATCCTTATGGACGGTGTAGGACATGAATGTGTTCTCGGCTGTCGTTACTTTGTTTCTCGTCTTGGATCCACTCGGGAATATCCCTTTGTTTTTGTCGGTGTTGAAGACCGTGTCACCGGAGCGGCGCCGCAAAGTCCTGGTCCGGGAAATAGCCATCGCCTACCTTGTATTACTGCTGATTCTGTTCCTTGGAAGCTACGCTTTGCAGTTCCTGCATCTGGATCCGGAAGCAATCAGCATCGCGGGCGGCATTGTATTGTTCTTAATCGCACTGCGGATGATTTTTCCAAGGGAGGTGACCGGTGCTATTGATTCGCTCGAAGGCGAGCCGTTTGTGGTCCCGCTCGCGATTCCATTGTTCGCCGGCCCCTCCGCCCTCGCTACCATACTTCTGTTGCGACAATCGTCCCCATCCCATACTGGGTTACTTTTGCTTGCAATCACGATCGCATGGGCGCTGAGCGGGAGCATCTTGCTGGCTTCAACCTTTTTCTACCGGCTGCTGGGCGAGGGCGGCCTTATCGCAATGGCGCGTCTCATGGGGATGCTGCTCGTCACAGTCGCTGTGCAGATGTTACTGAATGGTTTGAAGTCATTTCTCACTCGCTAGCACAATGGCACCCTTCCATCAGGATGTTCTTCGTAAGTTCTACCTATCGGCCACCGGGCGATATTCTATGGACACGTTTCTATTGTCTCGGAGGATTTGATGCAGCATGCCGACAATGGTGAGACCTAGAGGCGCAAGAACTGAATGGTCGTGGCCATTCGTACAGCGATTTTCCAGCCCACAATCCAGCCCACAGAGATTGGTGTCTTGCACGACTTACGCGCAGTTTGGTGGTCCCCGCAGCCTTGTAAGTTATTGTAACGCCTAATGTTGCTACATTGGCAGGGTAACGGTCCGAACCGAGAATCCATGGTTCGCAGGAACTTTTACTGCGACCTTAAACATTCGATCGATCTCGGGAGATTTGGATTGCTTTCGATTAGCCCGTCGACCGAAAGGAATCGCGATCACTTCCCACAAGCCGACCTATGCATTCAAACTTCCCGTTACCTATCCGCATGTCCCGATCTGGATCGCCGAAGTCCTACCGAGCCCGAGTCGGTATCGACTTATGCAGTGATTTCAACGAGGTTGCCTTCCGTGTCGCTCACCATCGCTTCGTAGTGTCCGTCTCCAGTTACCCTCGGACCTCGAGCTATGGCCACTCCGGCTGCGCGCATGGCAGCTACTAGACGGTCAACTGCATCGCGCGAACCCAGCGAAACCGCGATGTGCGCCATTCTTGGGGTCTCACCAGGCGAGTTCATAAGTTCTAGGCGTGCTCCAGAACTTAGCGCGAGAAAGCAAGATGTGAATGGCCGCGTGCTACTTACATATTGTGGACCTATCGTAGCTCCAAACCACCGCTGGTAGAAAGCACATGCTCTCTCGAGATCAGATACCCATGCGGCTGCATGCTCGATTCGTCCGTTTGCCACAAAGATTCCTTCTTCGATTAGCTTGGCGTCGACGCGATCCACAAGTGCATCAATGTGCTTCAGCAGCGTCCCGGGAGAGGCCTCGGTGAGCGCTCGTACGAGTGAACCCCACGGTTCTAACAGATGAGACAAGAGGCGCTTTTCACCCGGATGCGGCTTTCGTTCTAGAGCGAACCACACGTCAAAGAAACTCGCTAGGAAAGCGGTCACGCGGTGCTGAACACTCACAATGTCACCGCGATTTAGGGCGACTTCGATTTGGTGTCGATACGATGAATGGTTTCGCCGTAGCACGGGCCAGTTCTTCATCAGTACCGCACGCCTGAGCCCTTCGGGATACGCCACGCGACCACGATTCTGCAGTCCCTGATACCAACCTCGCGGGTCAAGTAGTGCTTCGGAATGAACGATGTTGTACCAAAAACAGGTGGTATACCCGGGCGAAGCTTCGTGACGCGATAAAATGCGCTCGATTTGCCCCTCAATCCACTCAGGCGAACGGTACATAATATCGATGTGCGTGCCAGTGGATGGATCGCTCCACTCGTCGCCGGGTTCCCAGAAGCGATTGTCGATTTCCGCGCTCTCCCCCAAAAGTGTCCGTCGAAAATCGACCGGCACTTCCCGCACCGTGTACACGTAGAGATCGTAGTCGGACGCAACGTCGCTTGTTGCTGCCGCACGCGAACCCCCGAGAACCACCGCTAGGACCTGAGGCAGCTTGCCGAACGCTTGTGTCAGACGTTGTATGACATCGCGCGCATCCGTGGGCTGAATGTTCTGATTCATGTCGGTCATGTTTGTCGGACTCCGGCACGGAATTGCATTCGCGTGCCAGAAGACGAAGTCTAGAACAGCCTGCCCTGTATCTTATCGACAAGGAGCCCGGTTCGCGTCAATTCCGTCCGAAGCCCAGCAGAATCTCTAAACACTACCCCACGCATACCAAGCTGCACAGCCATTTCGACGTTTTCGCTGGTGTCGTCAATGTAAATGGCCCGACTCGGCTCGATTCGAAAAGTATCCAGGAAAATCTCAAAAATACGCCGGTCTGGCTTCAACACCTTGACCTGCCCAGAAAGTAGCACGCCGTTAAACCAGCTCAAGCATTCGAATCGATTGACAGCGATAGGGAACGTCTCCGCGGACCAGTTGCTAAGTCCGTATATCGGTACACTCCGCGACCGCAATTCTCTGAGAATGTCGACTGTGCCAGGAATCTCTCCCCCGAGCATTTCCTCGTATCGCTCGAACCAGGCATCAATTAACTTTGCCTTGTCTGGATGAAGTCGTTTAAGAGAACCGCAACCATCAGCAAACGGTCGCCCGGCATCTTGCTGCGCGTTCCACGACGATGTGCAAACGGCACCGAGGAAGTATTCCATCGCCGTTTCATTGCCATTGAACAGCTTGCGGTAGAGGTAACGTGGGTTCCAATCGATTACCACACCCCCCAGATCGAAGATTGCGGCACAATCTTTTGTCATTGCAAATACATTCTATCTTTCTTGCGTGAGTCGTCCATCATGTCTGTGTCACGGGCTCAGCGGAACTTATTCCGGTCCAGAAGTCCGGTTGTTGGAAGTCTCACCAGATAGGTAACGAGAAACGCGCATCTCGTCAGTGCTTGAGTTCCTGACGAGATGCCGACTTATCCGGAGTTGACTCGGACAATTTGGAAATACACTGTATCGACCATCCCATTCAGTTCATGTACGTCCCGTGGATGTGAACCGTTGGCCCTATATCGAACAAAAAAAGAAAAGGGAAGGAAAGTCTGACTAACCCGATTTGATCAGAACTTGCTGATTTCTCTCGATTAAGCTCGACTCCGGCAACTTGTGATGAAATTAAATTCACGGCTGTTAACCGAATGCTTGTCTGGTGCACCGACCACGGCTGAGTTTTGACACAGGAGCAAAGAAGGAGAATATGTTTCGTCTGGTTTCATCGCGGTGTCCCGATTTTCTTCGATTGAAGCTCGCTCCAGAAATATCTGCGGCCTCGCTTCCGTATACCAGCTCCTAGCTGTCTTCGTGCAATTCGTCCCCAGGACTACAGACTCTGTTGCAGTTTACAAAGCAAATGAGATGAAAAGGCCATTTGGCACAGTGGCACAGGCACAGTTCTCGCGCAGTTATGACGATGTTGCGAAGGATCGGAATGCGGAACGGCGGCAAATGCTTTAGAATGAAGGTGACTCCTACTGTGGGCGGGTAGCTCAGCTGGGAGAGCACCTGCTTTGCAAGCTCGTAATACGGGTGCCTCGTGGCGAGCTAACTTGTTGCAAAGGCTGCGCTAAGCCGCAATCATCCCTCGTTTCCTTCATCCTAGCCGTTCCAAAGATGTTCCAAAATCGAGGTACCCATTCTCGGCACGTTGGAGCAGCCCGTGCTTGTGCTATAAGTTTGCCGTGCCCAAAATCATTGAACGGTGGCTGCTTTTCAAATACGTCGGTCTTGAGTTCACTCCTTTGTCGAAACCTTTCAAGACGAAGGAACAAGCAGAGAAGGCACGCCTGAAGTACCCGGAACGTGAGCGAAAAGCGATTGGGATCGGTGTAGTCCGAACCACAGGTTAGTTCAGCGCTCTGTTTTTCCTCGAAAGTACGAATCGAGACAAAGTCTCTTCAAGTGTGAAGAAGCTCTGCATCCAACGGCTGCTGAAGCTGACAAAGACATCAGTACCGCCCCGCTGCCGATAAGCAAACAGCAGGCGAGATGCGCAGTCGGGAATCCAGTTCACGTATTTGTGTGGAGGTCTTCCCTTAAGCGCCGCCTGTACGGTCTCCATCGTTTCGGGACAGGCTCACCTGTCAGGAAGCAATTGCGCAATTTATCCAATCGACGCCGTATTCGAGCAAACTCATTTTCCGTCAGACCCAGTGCATTCGCTGCCTCGGTCTGGGTCTCCGTTTTCAACAGCGCCTCAACCACTGAAAGAATCCGTCTATCATGCTTTCCAACGAAGTGCAGGAAGTCCTGCACTAGCACCCTCTCAACTGCTTGTCTGCCATGCGTCCTCGCCGTTTCTCTCCATTGGGTCGAGTTCGAGTGGCAGAATTCCGCTGTGACCGAGGAGTCAGATTCCAGCGTTCCATCAATCGAGAGCTTGTTAGGACGACAGAGCGCATCCTTCATGCGTCTTGAGTACATCGTTCTAAATTTGTTCATAAGGCAGAGATTTACATAATTGCGGAAGCGGGCTTCATTTGCACCATAGTGCTTCGCTGGGTCGAACGTTTGAATGATGTCGTCGTTGCCCGCCTCACGGTGCACGGATTTTACTGGCAGGCGAAAAAGATGGATGAGCAACTCCTGCGTCCAGTCCTCTACGTCCTGTTCCGACGCCGATCTGCCCACATGACTGGTGACCCACTGCCGGACGTAATTGGGGAATCGTTGATAGAACTCGCTGAAATCCTTAGGTACTACAAACCCGTCGTGCCCAACATACCGACCATCCTTAACCTCGTAGGGGTCACAGCGATACGTCCTCTTTTCCACAGAAATATCGGTGAATTTGTCTGTCCGAACCCCGATTTCAACAGTATTGGCTCGCATGAAGGTATCTCCTTCGGAAAGGAATGAACCACATGCGAGCGAGCATACGAGGTCGAGATGAGTTGACCGTGAGGGTTCAGACTGCTTTGTCATTGACGCCGAAGTGTTTGGTGAAAAACCGTCACACTGGCTTGGCCTTTGGCAGAAAAAGGACTCGGCCAATGCTTGGGTGCCATACACGGAGAGCTTGGTGCAAGCTGTCTTATCGAATAAGCAAATCAGTTTCGATGCTGGGGTCCTACCCGATGAATGCGCTCATCAACAGCCAACTCAAGGCGCTGCAAGACTACGAAAAGACCGCTGGTGGCTCATTGGTTCGGTTCGAGCGATACACCGGGCAGGAGAAGCAGGACAAGCGCGATCAGATTTTGAATGATCCGCCGCACATTCTGCTCACGAACTACGTGATGCTGGAATACATGCTGCTGCGTCCCGCCGAAAGGATTCTGACTTCGAAGGCAACTGCACACCTTGAATTTCTTGTTCTGGATGAACTTCATACCTATCGGGGCAGGCAGGGAGCGGATGTTGCGATGTTGCTTCGCCGCCTGCGGGAGCGCACGGGCAATCCGAAATTGATCCACATTGGCACCAGCGCAACGATGGCAACCGAAGGAAGCCGAACGTGTCGCCTACGGTTATGTTTTGCCTAGGGAAGTTGTTCCAAATGTTCCAAGAAAAGGGCTGTTCGTCGTTACTCGAAAAACTCCGGCAACTGGTATACTGATCAACAGGATGACGGAAACGATGGGCGTGTAGCTCAGCTGGGAGAGCACCTGCTTTGCAAGCAGGGGGTCACCGGTTCGATCCCGGTCACGTCCACCACTTTTCTTCTATCCAAGCCTCGCTCGAAAGGCCTTCCCAGCCCCACGCTTGTGGTGGCGTAGACTCTACCCCAGGCAAATTCCGCAAAATGTTTTCCATCGGCGGTTTCTCCACTTTTTCCATAGGGGATGGCTCACCTCGGGCAAGTAAATAAGCCGAAATGAACCGGGATGAGGTGACACGCGTCAAAGAGCGCGGTCTGCTGTCCTTCTCCTTTTTGGCTTCCCGAGAATTATCCCAGCAGATGGAGTTCTGGCTGCAGCGGCAACTTTGTTAGGCGTACCTTTGTCGCGTCATGGAAAGCATTGCCGATCGCCGGTGCGATGGCCATGATCGGCGTTTCTCCGGCGCCCGCGGAGGGAATGTCCTTGCGGTCCAGCAGAATCGCTTCGATTTCCGGCACATCGCGAAAACGCGGCACGCGATAACTGGAAAAATGCGCGTTCGAAATTCGGCCATTCTCAAATTGAATGGACTCGAAAAGAGCGCCGCCAAGTCCCTGAATCATTGCTCCGACGACTTGATTGCGGAGCCCATCGGGATTCACGATCGCCCCGCACTCGAAAACTTCCACAAGTTTCTTCACCGTTACTGATTTTTTCTTTCGGTCCACGAAAATTTCTGCGAAGGTGGCGACATAGCTGCCCTTTTCGTATCCGGCAGCGACGCCGAATCCCTGCCCCTCCTCGGCCTTCCGCCGCGGCCAGCCAAACGCCTTCGCCCCGGTTTCAAGCACGGCGCGCATGCGTGGATCGGCAAGGTTCTTCAACCGGAATTCGAGAGGATCCATGGAGGCGGCATGCGCCAGCGAATCCATGTGCGTCTCTCGCGCGAAATGATTGGCGGTTGCCGCCAGGCCTCGATACGAGCCGCTGCGCAACACCAACGGAACCTGGTGGTATTCGGTCACCTGATTTGTCACCACGTAGGGCGTGTCAATCCCGGACATTCCAGAGTGATAGTTGTGAAATTCCCAGGCGGTCAGCTTCCCATCCGCTGCGATCCCCCCCTTTACATCTATGACTCCCGCCGGACGAAAATACGCCCAAGTGAATTCCTCTTCGCGTGTCCACACAAGTTTCACCGGACGTCCACCCGTAGCGCGTGCCAGGCGCGCCGCTTCCAGTCCCGCATCGCTGGTGTGCTTCCCGCCATAAGCGGAACCCGTGTCCGGCACAATCACGCGCACATTCTTTTCAGGTACGTGGAAAATATCCGCAAGATCGTCGCGAACGGCAAACGGCCGCTGCGTTCCCATCCAAACGGTCAACTTGCCGTCGGTCCATTGCGCCACGGCCGCGCGCGGTTCTAATGGAGCATGCGCGATGTACGCAACCGAATAGCTTGCGTCCAGCTTATGCGCGGCCGCTGCCAGGCCTTCTTCAACCGAGCCTTTTGCTTGCCGGAAGCGAGCTTCCTTCGAAGGTTGTGCGTTCCTCTTCAGATACGAAAAAATCTCCTGACCGGAAATCTGCGGCACTTCTTTCCACTGCACGCGAAGCGCCGCAAGCACGGCCTCCCCTGCGGCAACAGTGGGGGCAGCCGCCCCCACGAAATCCCCATCGTGCACCAGCACGACATCCTTCAACGCTTTTGCCGCCGAATCATCATAAGAAATCAGCGTGGCGCCGAACGACGGCGGCCGCAGAAGTTTGCCGTACAACATTCCTTCTGGCCGCAGGTCCGTGGTGTAGCGATGCCCGCCGGTCACAAATTCGCGGGCGTCCACCTTGGGAATAGGCTCCCCGGCGACAGTCCACTGCGAAGCGGGCTTTATCGGGTCTTTCGCCGGAGGTTTTTGCGCGTCGAGATCTTCCCGCGCAAGCTCCGCATAGCGAAAAGATTCTCCCGACGCCGGATCCGATACTTTTCCATTACCAGCCACAAGTTTGTCCGCCGGCACATTCCACTGTTTCGCTGCCTTCTCCACCAAAAGATCCCGCGCCGCCGCCGCCACCTTCCGCAGTTGCGGTGTAATCGTCGCAATTGTTCTACTCCCAAACGTGCCCGCGTCGAAGGGAGTCAATGCCGTGTCCGCCAAGACCATCCGTACGCTCGCAAAGGCCACGCCAAGTTCATCCGCAATCGTTTGCGCCAGCGATGTGCGCACGTTCTGCCCAATCTCCGCCTTCCCGGCAAAACCGGTGATCGTGCCGTCCTCTCCAATATGCAGCCAAGCCCCAATTTCCTTCGGCAGTTCTTCATTGTGATAGCCGTGCGGCCCCGGCGCGGTCTCCTGCGTCGCGGCAACACTCTTAGCGACCGCAAACACGGCCAATCCAGCGCCAAAAATTTTGAAGAAATCGCGCCGCCCCAGTGCGAACTGGTGCATCGGCATCGCCCGGAATTCGTAACGCTCCGGTTCCAGCAGGAAGGTTTCTTCGGCCCTGCTCATTTCGCGCGCTCCTGCATCGTTTCCGCGGCCCGCTGCACCGCCTCGATAATGCGTGGATGCGTCCCACAGCGGCAGATATTTCCTTGCAGCGATTGAACGATTTGCTCCGCGTTCGGCCGCGGAATCGCTTGCAACAGGGAAACGCTGCTCATGATCATGCCGGAGGTGCAGTAGGCGCACTGAAACGCCCCGGCATCAAGAAAAGCTTGCTGCACCGGATGCAGAGCGCCATTCTTCTCCAGGCCTTCAATCGTAGTAATCGGTTTCGAAACAGCGGCGCTCACAGGAATCTGGCAAGACCTGCGCGCCGTTCCTCCAATCAATACCGTGCACGCGCCGCACATGCCTTCGCCGCAGCCATATTTCGTGCCGGTCAGCCCGAGTTCATCGCGCAAAACATACAAAAGCAGCGTATCCGGCGCGTAATTGACCGAATAGCGCTTCCCGTTGATTTCCAGTTCCGTGCTGGTTGCCATACCAGGTCCCCTTCGAAAAACCGCGTGGCGAATCAATGCTTGTGGCAGGTGTCGCAGGAAGCTTTGGCGTGATTCATCTCATGGCAGTTCAGGCAGCTGTACATGGTCGTCACGCTCGTCACCTCGGACATGGTGGCCATCTCCGCAACCACTCCATGACACGTTTCGCATTTTACTCCCGCGGCCAAGTGAGCGCGATGGGTCCACGCAATTCCCGGCAAAACCTTATAGACGCGCACCCATGGGATCGGTTCTTTCGAACTGGCATATGTCGCAAGCTTTAGAATCGAGGGCTTGTCCTTCGCGACCGTAGCGTGGCACTGCATGCACGTAGCCGTCTCCGGGAAAGTCATCAACTTGCCGGGTTCGGGATTCGTATGGCAGCGCGCGCACGGCAAGCTGAAAGCCAGATGCTGCTTGTGGCTGTAAGGAATCGGCTGCTCCGGCGCCGGGTGCGGGCTCGGATTATCCGGCACCATTTTCTTTGCCGTCTTCTGACCGCTCGCCAGTCCACCCAGACAAAGAAGGATAGCCAGAGCTTGCACCGCGACCCTCGAGGTCCTGCTCCCCGCGCTCCGCATCATGACTTCTCCTCGCATCGAAAATAAAATTCCAAAATGTCCCGCCGGTCAGCTCTTCTTGCCCACCACTTCTTCAATCGAAGTCCCGAAATCCTTCAGCATCACCGTCGCGGCGTTTCTGCCTGGCCCGCCCGTAACCGATCCGCCGGGATGCGTCGTTGCGCCAGTCTGATATAACCCTGGAATCGGCATGCGGTGCTGAGCCCAGCCCGCCATCGGGCGCAACGGCCCGGTTTGCGCCGCATTCTGCGCGCCAGCGTGCGCGCTGCCGTGCCAGAAGTGCGGGTTCATGCGCTCCAGGTCGAGTGGACTCTCCACAAATCGCGCCAGGATTTTGTCGTCCGTCAAATTCGGCGCAAACCGTCGCAAATATTTCAGGTTTGCGTCGGACACGTCATTCTTAATCTTGTCCCAGTGCTCAGGCCCCTCTTTGAGCTGATAAGGCTGCCACCCAAGGACCTTCAGCGTATGCATCCCTGCCGGCGCGCGCGTCGGGTCCGCAATGCTGCAGCAGATCACCTGCAACGGAGGCTCATCCAGATTGACCACCCCCCGCGTGTCGTCATACCCAAACCGCAAAGCCCGGTAGGGCGACGCCAGCACTCCCGATTCCACCGGCGAAAGTGTCCCGCCATCCACTTTATAAATCGGTGGCTCGCTCGTTGCGTAGTGCGTGACGAACATGGCATTTTCCGCCTGCCACGTTTCCACGCCGTACAGAAAATCCTCGCCCCACAATTCCTTCGGCGCCATGTCCACCAGATGCTTGATGTGAATCGTCGAAACCACGGCTTTCGAAGCGCGGTACGCGCTGCCGTCGCTGCACTCCACGCCCACGCATTTCCCGTTCTCCACGATCAGGCTCTTCACCCACTTGTTCACCAGGATCGTGCCGCCGTGTGCTTCGATGAAGCGGCCCAGCGCTTCCGTCAGCGCCCCGGATCCGCCTTTGGGTAAGGGCCTCCCGCTATGTTGCTGCCGCGGTGCTCCGTACGCCAGGCGCCCCGTGACCGGCGCGTCAGGAGGCTCCGCTGCCAGATGCGACATGTACAACATAAACGTGCGGCAGTGATCGTCTTCGAATGTGTCGTGAATAACGTCCCAGGCCGACATCGCCAGCCGCCGCTGCCACAATTTCCCGTGCGGAACCTGCGCCAGTTGATCGTTCAACGGTTTTCCGAAACCGATGGGCGTAAACGATCCGGCGACGATCAGCGGGCGAATCGCGTCCAGGTCCGCCACCATTTTTCGATAAGCGGTGGCATCTTTTTTGGAAAATTTGGCGAACTCAGCGCAGGTGCGGTCCAGATCGCGCCACTGGGTCAGGTAAGTTCCATCCGGAAACGGCACGTGAAACATCGGGTCAGGGTCGATGTATTCGAGCCCATAATCGCCGAGCTTCAGCTCATCATTCTTGATCAGCGGGTTGTCTTGAATAAAAACGTGCGCGGTCGAGCAGCAGTCGTCGTGAAAACCTTTCAGCGTCAACTCCGCCGTCTTCACTCCGCCGCCGATTTTCGGCCGCCCCTCCAGCACCAGGCAGCGGTAGCCCGCTTTTGCCAGATATGCTGCGGTGATCAGGCTGTTGTGTCCCGCGCCCGCAACCACGATGTCGAACCGGTCCGAAGAAGCGCCCGCGACCTGCTGAAGCGCCATATGCTTCACGGCAAGCGGTGCAATCGCCGCACCCTTCACAAACCGACGTCGCGTGAACTTCGTCATTCCCTCTCCCCGTAGTGGCCACCTTCAGGTGGCCGCGCCGTTATCTTCTTTTCTCTACGCCTTCGCCTTCACCACCGCCTCAAGACTCGAGCCAAAATCCTTCAACATCACCGCCGCCGCATTCCTTCCCGGCCCGCCCGAAACCGATCCGCCCGGATACGTCGTCGCGCCCGTCTGGTACAACCCCGCGATGGGCATACGATGCTGCGCCCATCCCGGCACAGGCCGCAACCCGCCGGATTGCGCGGCATTCTGCGCCCCGCCGTGACACGTTCCATGCCAATTGTGGGCGTTCATCCTCTCCAGGTCGAGAGGACTTTCCACGATACGCGCCAGAATCTTATCGTCAGTCAAATTGGGCGCGAACTTTCTCAGATACTTCAAATTCGCGTCGGACACTTCGTTCTTGATCTTGTCCCAGTGCTCCGGCCCCTCTATCAACTCGTATGGCTGGTTGCCGACGATTTTAATTGTGTGCATTCCCGCCGGCGCGCGCGATGGGTCGGCAACCGTGCTGCACACGATAAGCAGCGGCGGATCTTCCACATTGACGTTGCGCATCGCGAAGTCATACGAAACACGCAATCCCCGCTCGGGAGTTGCCATCGTTCCCGAGGCCACGGAAGAAATCGTGCCGCCAGCCACCGGAAACTTGGGCGGCTCCGTGGTAGCGTAATGAGTCGCAAACAGCGTGATACCCGCCCTCCAGGTCTCCACCCCGGCCAGAAAATCCTCTCCAAACGCTTCCTTGGGAGCCATGTCCACCAGGTGCTTGATATGAATCGTAGAGAGCACCGCCTTTTCGGCTTTGTACGAACTCCCGTCACTGCACTCCACGCCCGTGCACTTCCCATTTTCGACGATGAGCCGCGTGATGGTCTTATTCGTCAGGATCACGCCCCCATGCGTTTCGAGCAACTGGGCCAGCGCCTGCGTCAAAGTTCCAGAGCCGCCCTTCGGCGTCGTCCAGCTCCACCGCTGCCGCCCCGCGCAAATTGAGTATGCCAGCCGCCCGGTCGCCGCCGCTTCGGGAGGCTCCACCGTCTGGTAAGCCATCCACACCATGAACGCGCGGCAGTGCTCGTCCTCAAAATTGTCCCGAATGATTTCCCACGCGGACATGGCCAGCCGCCGTTGCCATATCTTTCCCTTCGGATGTTCGGCAAGCCGCTCGTTCAGCGATTTTCCGAAACCTACAGGGGTGTACGACGTGGCGGCGAAGAGCGGCTTCATCTCTTCATACTCGTTCATCATCCGCCGATAAGCGGCGGCATCCTTCTTCGAAAACTTGGCGAACTCCTCGCACGTGCGATCCATGTCGCGCCACTGCGTGATGTAGCTTCCATCGGGGAAGGGGAGGTGAACAACGGGATCCGGATAGAGATATTCCAGCCCATACTGGCCGAGACCCAATTCATCATCTCGAAGGATTGGACTGTCCTGAATCAAAACGTGCGCCGAAGAGCACACGTCGTGCATGAATCCGCGCAGGGTAAGTTGGGTCGTCTTTACTCCCCCTCCGACAAGTGCGCGGCTCTCCAGCACCAGGCAGCGGTACCCGGCCTTGGCCAGATACGCCGCCGCGATCAGGCTGTTGTGTCCCGCTCCTGCGACGACAATGTCGAATTGATCCGGCATCAGGCTGCGTTTCTCCGGGACTTAATTCGGGCTTGCCCCCCAACTTCAAGTCTGGCGAGGCCGTGAAACATGCCCGACGGTGGGAATAAGAATCTCGGTGAAAAGCTTCAGTTGGTCTGGTTACTGTGCCACCATACATTAAGCTCGTCAAGCGTTTCTTCGTTGTAACCCATTTAAAACTATGATACTCGTCCCTATATCTTCCCGCGCGGTTTGGCGGTTGGACCACTCTCATTCCCGCACTTGGAAGCACGCGGCCACTGGCAGAGCGCCTTCGGCCAGCAAACCTGGGTTGAGTAGTTTTTCATTGAGCGCGGGAGCGAAGCTCCCGCTTTTACGTTTGCTGTGAGCCACCAACACTATCGTTGAACGCTGCAACCTTGAGCCCTAAAGGCGCGCGTCATTCTTCTATTTCTTCTGACTACCCCTTCACCGCTTCCTCAATACTCGTCCCGAAATCTTTCAACATCACGGTGGCGGCATTTCTTCCCGGCCCCCCGGTAACGGAACCTCCCGGATGCGTCGTCGCCCCGGTCTGATACAAACCCGCAATAGGCATCCGGTGCTGCGCGTAGCCCGGCATGGGGCGCAGAGCTCCCGATTGCGCAGGCCCCGAGCCTCCAGCGTGGCAGCTTCCATGCCAGTTGTGCGGATTCATGCGTTCCAGATCTAAAGGGCTCTCGATCGTGCGCGCCAAAATCTTATCTTCCGTTAGATTCGGCGAAAAATGGCGCAGGAATTTCAAATTCGCGTCGGAGACATCCCGCTTAATGGCGTCCCAATGCTCCGGCCCTTCCCTGAGTTGGTAGGGCTGGTAGGCGACGATCTTGACGGTATGCATCCCCGCCGGTGCACGCGAGGGATCTGCGAGGCTGCAGCAGATCACATGCAGCGAAGGATTTTCGATGTTGACGGAGCCAGCTTTGTAGTCATAGCTCATTCGCATCGCGCGTTCGGAGTTAATCATGAAGCCGGAGTGCACGGGCGAAAGCACACCGCCGGCAATCGCGTATTTGGGCGGTTCCGTCGTTGCATAATTTGTCGCAAACAGCGTCAGCCCCGCTTCCCAGGTCTCCACGCCTTCCAGAAAATCCTCGCCCCACAATTCCTTCGGCGCCATATCCACCAACTGCTTGATATGAATCGTCGAGACCACGGCCTTCTCGGCGCGATAGGAAGTGCCGTCGCCGCACTCCACGCCAACACACTTTCCGTTCTCAATAATGAGCGCCGTGATCCATTTGTTCGCGAGAATCGTGCCCTGATGCGCTTCAATAAGACGTGCCAGCGCGGTCGTCAGCGCGCCGGAACCTCCCTTCGGCAGCGGACGGCTCTCCCGCTGCTGGTGCAAAGGAATATAAGCGGCCCGCGCCGACGCGGGATCCAGCACCGGCTGCAGCGAATACGGGCACCCCATCATGAACGCCCGGCAGTGGTCGTCCTCAAACGTCTCTTTCAGAATTTCCCAAGCGGACATGGCCAGCCGCCGCTGCCAGATTTTTCCCTGCGGGTGCGCCGCAAGCAACTCGTTCAATGATTTTCCAAAGCCGACAGGCGAAAAGGTCACCGCATTCAGCAGCGGCTTCACCGTTTCATACTCGGTGATCATTCGGCGATACGCCTCGCCATCCTTCTTTGAAAACTTGCCAAACTCGGCGCACGTGCGGTCCAGGTCGCGCCATTGCGTCAGATAACTGCCGTCGGGAAACGGCATGTGAAAGACCGGGTCGGGATAAATGTATTCGAGGCCGTAGTCGCCGAGTTTCAGCTCATCGTTGCGCAACAGGGGATTCCCGTGAATCCCGTTGTGCGCGGAAGAGCACACATCATGCACGAAACCTTCCAACGTCAAATGAGCCGATTTCACTCCGCCGCCGACGATCGGCCGCCCCTCAAGCACCAAGCAGCGGTACCCGGCCTTGGCAAGATACGCCGCCGTGATCAGGCTGTTGTGGCCCGCCCCCGCAACAACAATGTCAAAATGTTCCGGCATATCGATAGTTTGAAGACTTATTGCGCGGCCAGATTTTTCTGCAGCGTCGCGCCGTCCACTTCCTTTTCCCAACGCGCCACCACCACCGTTGCCACGCCATTCCCAATCATATTCACCGTCGCGCGGCACATGCTCATGAACCGATCGATCCCCAGTATCAGCGCCATCCCCGCCACCGGAATCGTCGGAATCACCATCAGCGTCCCCACCAGCGCAATAAACGAAGCCCCTTGCACGCCGCTTGCGCCTTTCGACGTTAATATGGCGACCGCCAGGATGGTCAACTGCTGCATCAACGTCAGGTGCGTGCCCGTCGCCTGCGCAACAAACAGCGCCGCCAACGTCATGTACATGCTCGTACCGTCGGTGTTGAACGTGTAGCCCGTGGGCACAATCAGTCCCACGAGTGCCTTCGAGCATCCCAATTTTTCCAGCTTGGCCATCAACGTTGGCATCGCCGGCTCCGACGAACTGATCGCCAGCACCAGCACAATCTCTTCCTTGATATAGCGCAGAAACTTCAGGATGCTGAATCCGCAAGCGCTGCAGATAAGCCCCAGAACCAGCAGGACAAACAGCAGGGAAGTCAGATAGAACGTGACAATCAATTTCAACAGCGGCCCCAGCGACGACAACCCGAATTTCCCCACCGTGAACGCCATGGCCCCGAAAGCACCCACCGGCGCCAACTTCATCACAATATTCACCACGCCAAAGACCGCGTGTGTCAGCGCCTCGAACACTTCCATCAGCGGCTTGCAGCGCAGCCCAATGGCAGACACGGCAAATCCAAATAAAATCGAAATCAGCAGCACCTGCAGGATGTCGCCCTTCGCAAAAGCGTCCACCACCGAAGTTGGGATGATGTGCAGCACAAAATCAGAAACACTCTGCGCCTTCGCCTGCCCCGCATAATCCGCCACCGCTTTCGCATCCAGCGTCGCCGGATTGACGTTGAACCCGGCCCCAGGCTGCACAAGATTCCCCACGCACAATCCGATAATCAGCCCCAGCGTGGACACCACTTCAAAATAAATCAGCGCCTTGCCGCCGACCCGCCCCACCTTCTTCATGTCTTCCATGCCCGCGATGCCAGTGACCACGGTGCAGAAAATAATCAGCGTGATGATCATCGTGATCAGCCGGATGAATCCATCGCCCAGCGGCTTCATCGCCATGGCTGTTGCCGGACGGAAATATCCGAGCACCACGGCAGCCGCCACGGCGAAAAGCACTTGAGCAGTTGGATTGAGGTAGAGAGGTTTCTTCGCAGGGGTAGGTGTGGTCATAGTCGGGGCCGCGAACACGGCGTTGGTTGCAATCTAAACCCCTCTCAAAGAGATCGTTGCAGTCGCTGTTTTACAACCACTTTTCCGGTTCGCGAATCGCGCCCGTCAGTTCGCCAAGGAATTCCGCCGCTCGCGCTCCATCCACCACGCGATGGTCGCTCGAAAGCGTCATCGTCATCATCGGCCGTATTCCGGGTTTTCCGTCCACCGGCACCACCGCGTCCGCAATCGCGCCAACCGCCAGAATTGCGCACTGCGGCGGCGTAATGATTGCCGTGAACGCATCCACCTTGTACATGCCCAGGTTGCTCAGCGTGAACGTTCCCCCGCTGATGTCCGCGGGCCGCAACCGGCCAGCCCGCGCGCGTTCCGTCAACTCGCGCCGCAAGACCGATAGCGCGGCAATCGGCTGCTTGTTCGCATTCGGGATCACCGCACCCACAACGCCGTCCTTCACCGCCATCGCCACGCTGATATGGATATCCGGATTTGGCCGAATGCCGTCCCCGGTCCAACTCGCATTCATCCGCGGATGCTTCTCCAGCACGCGCGCAAGCACTTTGATCAGCAAATCCGTAATCGTCGGAGCCGTTCCCGCCGCACTTCCATGGCTCAATTTCTTCTGCGCATCCATCAGCGCGCCCGCATCCACGCTCTGCACCAGAAAAAAGTGCGGAACACTCGTCCAACTCTGCGTCGTGCGCTCCGCCATCAGCCGCGCCAATTGGCTCAGCGATTCGTGCGCCGACATTGCAGCAGCGGATGTGGCCGGGGCAGTGGCACCCTTGGAATTTGCCGCCGCCTGCACATCCTCGCTCGTAATCGTGCCATCAGGACCTGTGCCCTGAATTTGAGAAATGTCCACGCCAAGTTCCTTCGCCAACCGGCGCGCCTTCGGCGAAATCTGCGCTGCCGCACCCGCCGCAGCCGCCGGCCTCGCTTGTGCCGGCGCTGCCGTAGCAGCCTGCGCCGCGCTCGTCGCTCGCGCCGCGGGTGCTGCCGTCGCCGCCTTCGCCGGAGGCTTCTCGCCCGGAGCCACCAGCCACGCAATCGTCTCCCCGACCGGAATCACCGCTCCCACTTCCGCCGTAATTCCCGTCAGAATCCCGTCGCCCGGCGCTTCTATTTCCACAACCGCTTTATCGGTTTCAATTTCCAGCAATGGCTCGCCCTTGCTGACGCTATCGCCTTCCTTCTTGCGCCACGCCAAGAGCTTTCCGTTTTCCTGCGCCATTTCCAGCGCAGGCATCACCACACTAATCGCCATAGTTTTCCTGGGAGCCGGGATTCAGCGAATCAATCCGAGGCCGCCACTCCTTCTCTCTTCGCGCCCGCCACCATTTCTTTCACATGCTTGCTGGGGGCTGCCTCGTTCTCCCGCGTCGTCGAAAGCGGGCCGTCGACCGTGAAATAGTGCGCGCCCGCCACCATCAACTTTTCCGCCGGGAATCGCGTGATCACTTCGTGGCCCGTCTCCGTCACCACGATTTCTTCCTCGATGCGCGCCGCGCTCCAGCCATCCTTCGAAGGCCAGAAAGTTTCCAGCGCGAACACCATTCCCGGCTTGATCTCGTGCGAATGCTCCAGCGAAACCATCCGGCTGATCACCGGCTTTTCCCAGATCGCCAGTCCAATGCCGTGGCCGAATTGCAACGCAAACGCCGCCTCTTCATCCGGGAAACCAAACTCCTGCGCCTTCGGCCACACCGACGCGATCTCCGCCGTCGTCCGCCCCGGGCGCACCAGTTCAATCGCCGCATCCAGGTAATCGCGGCACTGCTTGTAAGCGTCGATCATCGCGTGCGAAGCGTAGCCGATCGAAAAGCACCGGTAGTAGCAGGTGCGGTAGCCCATGTACGAATGCAGAATGTCGTAGTACACCGGATCGCCCGGCCGCAGCACACGATCGCTGAACACATGCGGATGCGGGTTGCATCGCTCGCCGGAAATCGCATTCACCGCTTCCACATATTCCGAGCCCAGGTCATATAGCACCTTGCTCGCCAGCCCCACGGCCTGGTTTTCGCTCATCCCAGGTTTCATCGCGCGGTACAACTCGTCGTACGCCGCATCCACCATCATGGCGGAATGGTTCAACAGCGAAATTTCGTCCTGCGTCTTGATCACCCGCGCATCGGACATCAACTGCTGGCCGTCAACAATCTTGATTCCTTCTTTTTGCAACGCAAACAGAATCGGCGGCTCCACAACGTCGATGCCCAGCGGCTCATTCAGCAGCCCGTGCTTCTCCAACTCTCTCTTGATTTTCTTCGCCACATTTTCCGCGCGACCCATTTCCGGCGACATCGCCCCGCGCAAAAGTGGAATGCCCGGCCGCGACCTATCGCCAAGCCACGGGCAATTCTGCTGGTGATGCCGCGCCGCCGAACCGAAATCCCACAGGATCGGCTCACCGTTCTGCGGCAACAGGCAAAACCGGCTGATCTTGTCCTGCGCCCACGTGCCGATGTGCGTCGCGGTGATATACCGCACGTTGTTCATGTCGAAGCACAGCAGCGCGCCCATTTCGGACTTCGCCAGCAATGCCTTCGCCCGCGCCAGGCGCTCCTTGCGCAAGCGGTCGAAATCGATGCGGTTTTCCCAATCCACCGCCATCGGGCCGTATGTCTTCAGTGCCACGCTACGCCTCCCATCTGAATCGTTTCAGGCTTTTCCGCAAAGTGCGCGGGCCGCTTCAAATACTGTTTGATCCGTAGGCACGGTCACGTCTTCCAGCGGCGGCGAAAAGGGAATCGGCACGTGCATTGCTCCCATCCGCTTTACTGGTGCCTCCAGATTGAAAAATGCGCCTTCGGCAATCACCGAAGCAATCTCGCCGGTCACCCCATATCGCCCGTAGCCTTCATCAATCACAATCGCGCGCGAAGTTTTCTTCGCCGACTCCACCAGCGTCCTTTCGTCCAGCGGCCACATCGTCCGCGGGTCAATCACTTCGGCGCTGATGCCAATTCCTTCGAGGAGTTTCGCGGCTCCCAACGCCACTTCCACCATGCTGCTCGTGGCCACCAGCGTAATGTCTTCTCCCTCGCGCTTCACGTCCGCCACTCCGAACGGAATCGTATACTCTTCCGCCGGCACGGTGCCTTTCTGCTTGTACATCATCTTGTCTTCAAAAAAGATCACCGGGTTGTCGTCGCGGATCGCGGTCTTCAGCAACCCCTTAGCATCATACGGAGTCGATGGCATCGCCACCTTCAAGCCAGGCACATGGCAAAGCCATGCGTGCAGCGATTGCGAGTGCTGCGCCGCCGACCGCCGCGTGGCCCCAAGCGTCGTCCGCAACACCATCGGCACTTTCCATGTTCCGCCCGACATGTAGTGAACCTTGGCCGCCTGGTTCACCAACTGATCCATCGTCAACGTCAAAAAATCTCCAAACATGATGTCCACAACGGGCCGCAAACCGGTCATCGCCGCGCCCACGCCCATTCCCGTAAATCCCGCCTCGGATATCGGTGTGTCCAGAACACGTTCCGACCCAAACTCCTCTACCAGTCCGGACAACACCTTAAATGGTGTCCCCGCCTCCGCCACGTCTTCCCCAAAGATGCACACACGCGGATCGCGCCGCATCTCCTCCGCAAGCGCTTCGCGGACCGCTTGCGCAAATGTCAATTCCCGGTTCGCTGTTTCAGGCATAAACGTCCTGGTCGACCTCCTCGACACCCGGATACGGAGCGGCAATGGCAAACTCAACGGCGGCCTTCATCTCTTCGCGCACTTCGTCCTCAATCTTCTTCAGCGCGCCTGTATCGGCCACCTTCTGCCCGATCAGCCACTCCCCCATGTTCTTGATGGGATCCCGCTTTGTCTTCCACTCCTGCTCTTCCTGCTTCGAGCGGTAATACTCGCGATTGATGTCGCCGACGTGGTGCCCGGTGTAGCGATACGTGTTGCATAGCAGCAACGAAGGCCCCTCGCCTTTGCGAGCCCGGCTCACGAGCTTTTGCGCCACGGCATGGACCGCGCGCACATCCTGCCCGTCCACGCTTTCCGCATGGGCACCGAATGCAGTTCCCCGCGCCAGAATGTCTCCTGCCGTCGTCTCCGAAAAATGCGTGTACTCGGTGTAGAGATTGTTCTCGCAAACATAGATGACCGGCAGCTTGTACAACGCCGCCAGATTCATCACTTCGTACAGCACGCCCTGCCCAAGCGCCCCTTCACCAAAAAAACAGACGGCAACCTGATCGGTCTTCAAGCGTTTCGCCGTCAACGCCGCGCCGGTGGCAATTCCCGCGCTGCCGCCCACGATCGCGTTTGCGCCAAGATTTCCCGTCGCGGGGTCCGCGATATGCATCGAGCCGCCCTTGCCGCGGCAATAGCCGGCTTCCTTGCCCAAAAGTTCCGCAAACATGCGGTCCGGCGTCGCTCCCTTTGCCAGGCAGTGCCCGTGCCCCCGGTGCGTGCTAGTGACGTAATCCGTATTCTTCAGCGCTTCGCAGATGCCGACCGCAACCGCCTCCTCGCCGATATACAGGTGAGCGAGTCCCGGCATCAGCGCGCGCGTATAAAGTTCATTCACCTGCTCTTCAAACAACCGGATGCGCACCATCTGCCGGTACAACCGGATGCCAAGCTCCGCCGCCACCGCATTATCCGTCTTCACGGGATCTGTTATCGTCTTCATGCCTTCACCCCGGACATTTGTGCCAACACATCGAATACCACCGCAAAATCCTTTTCCACCATCCCCATGCCGCGCGCCGCGGTCAGAAATTCATTCGTCACCGCCGTCGTCGGCAGCGGCACGTCCAGTTGCCGCCCTAGCTCCAGTGCAAGCAGCATGTCCTTCTGCATCATGTTGACGTTGAACCACGCCTCCGCCGGCTGCTTCAAAACGAACGGCCCGCGATACTGCACCATCGGAGACGCGATAACGCTGTGCGTCAGAACATCCACGGCCACTTCGCGCGCAATCCCACTCTTCTCCGCCAGCAGCACGCCCTCGCTAAACGCCAGCATCTGCACGGCAAGGCTCAAATTCGTTCCAATCTTCATCACCAACGCCAGGCCGTTTTCGCCAACGTGCGTCACCTTCGGCCCGATGTCCAGCAGCAGGGGCTTCACTTTTTCGAAAGTTTCCTTGGGCCCACCCACCATTACGGAGAGTCTCCCTTCCTGCAGCGTGATCACGCTCCCGGATACGGGCGCGTCCACCATGTCCCCGCCCCTTTCCCGAATCTTTGCCGCGATCTCACGGCTGAATGCCGGACTCACCGTGCTGATATCAACGAACAATTTCCCGCGCGTGACCGCGGCAATCATGCCGTCCGGCCCATTCATCACGGCCCCGAGCGCCCCCGAATTCGTCACCATCGAAAAAACCACATCGGATTCGCCGACCACTGCCCGCGGCGAATCGGCCCATTTCATCCCTTTCTTGATCAGCCACTCCGCCTTCGAACGCGTCCGGTTATACCCCGTAACGCTGTGCCCCTTGCTCAGCAGGCGATTCACCATTTCGCTGCCCATCACCCCCAGGCCCACAAACCCCAATTTAGCCAAGACCTCACCTCTCCCGGATCACTCTCGCTGCCAACTCTTTTTTGAATTATTCGCTTGGCGCGTTCCGCGAATCCTCGCGCACCTGCTTCAGGTGCGCTTTCATCGCGTCTCTCGCGCCCACGGAATCCCGGTGCTCGATGGCTTCCAGAATTTTCTTGTGATGATACTGGCCGCGCTCCGGCCCGCCTTTCACCTGGAAAATTCCGATTCGCTGCTCGCGCAACAGGCCCACAATCGAATCGATCAACGAAAGAATGATCGGATTGCCGGCCGCCTCCGCCAGCGCCAGATGAAAATCCAGGTCCGCCTCGATGTACGCGTCGGGGTCCCCCTTCGAGGCATCCATCACTTCCACTTGTTCCTTCATCGCCGCCAGATCCTCCTGGTCGGCCCGCGTCGTCGCCAGGGCGGCGATCTCCGGCTCCAGAATCTCCCGAACCTCCGCAAGAGATGCGAAGCCCTCGTTTCCAGAGCGCATCATGCGGTGCAGCGACTGCCGGATCGTGTTCGAACTCCCGTCCGTAATGAACGTCCCGCGCCCCGGATACGCTTCCACAAGCCCCTTCTCCCGCAGCGTCTTCACCGCTTCGCGCACTGCGGTCCGGCTTACGCCGAACTGCTCGGCAAGTTCGCGCTCGGGAGGCAGTTGGTCTCCTGGCTTCAGAGCGCCCTTATGGATCGACTCCTCAACCTGTTGGACGATTTGCTCGTAAAGGCGAGAGGACCGAATGATTTTGTACATCTCAACCTCCGAAGCCGCACAGAGTCATTCGACGCATTGATCTGAACCCGCGCGGTAGGGGACATCATGTGGCGGCGAACCAGACAGATCGAGATATGGTCGAGTTGTCGGACCAAGCTACCATTCCAGCCCCTCCTCCGCAACCCTTTCTTACCCCTGCTCCACCCACACCGTCTTGATATTAGTAAACTCCCGGATTCCTAGGGCTCCCAGCTCCCGCCCGTGGCCTGACCACTTTACCCCTCCGAACGGTATCCGGGGATCCGAAGCCACCATCCGGTTGATGAACACCATCCCGGCGTCCAGCTCATTGATGAACTTCCGCTGTTCGCCGGCATCGTTGGTCCAGGCGCTGGCGCCCAGTCCAAACCGGCTGTCGTTCGCAATTCGAATCGCGTCGCTAATATCCTTCGCGCGGAACACGCTCGCAACCGGGCCGAACATCTCTTCCTTGTATGCTGGCGAATCCTTCGGGATGTTGACCAACACGGTCGGCGCATAAAAATTCCCCGGCCGGTCCAGCGGCTTTCCGCCTGTCAGAATCTTTGCCCCTGCTTCCACGGATTTGCGCACGTCGCGATCCAGGTCTGCAACGCCGTCCGGTGTGGAAAGCGGGCCCACTTCCGTACTCTCCTCAAACGGATCGCCCACTTTCAGCGCGGCCATTTTCTGCGCGAAAAGCTTCTCAAACTGTTCCCCGATGCTCTCCGCTACGATGAATCGTTTCGCCGCGATGCACGATTGCCCGTTATTGAAGATGCGCGCTTTCACCGCCATGCTCGTGGCCGTCTCCAGATTCGCGCTGGGCATCACGATGAAGGGATCGCTTCCACCAAGCTCCAACACCACTTTCTTGATTCTCTTCGCCGCGCCGATACCCACCTCAATCCCCGCTTGTTCACTGCCTGTAAGCGTTGCCGCCATCACCCGCGGATCGCCCAAAATCTTGTCCACCTCCCGCGATCCAATCAGCAGTGTCTGAAACGCCCCGTCCGGAAAACCCGCCCGGAGGAACAAATCTTCGATCAACAACGCGCTCTGCGGCACGATCGACGCATGCTTCAGCAGCCCCACATTTCCCGCCATCAGCGCCGGCGCCGCAAAACGCAACACCTGCCAAAACGGAAAATTCCACGGCATCACCGCCAGCACCGGCCCCAACGGCTGGTACCGGATGTAGCTCTGCTTCGCTCCCGTCTCCACTGCTTCATCCGCAAGAAAGCGTTCCGCGTTTTCCGCATAATACCGGCACACCCACGCGCATTTTGCCGCTTCGTCCACCGCGGATCGTAGCGTCTTGCCCATCTCCGTCGTCATCACCCTGGCGAACGCTTCTTTCTCATTCTCCAAAATGGTCGCGGCCTTCACCATCCACTCTGCGCGCTGTGCGAAGGGGACATGGCGATAGGTTGCGAACGTCTCGATAGCCTTTTGGAGCTTTGCTTCGATTGCCGCGCCGCTGAGCGGTTCGAAAGATTTGATCACTTGCCCTGTTGCTGGATTGATTGTGGCGATCGCCATGGTTGGCCTCCCCAACGCTACCTGGCCCAGATGCGCGGGCCGTTCGGAAGGATTCGAATCAAAGAATCCTAATTGGTCCTACCAATATACCCAACCTCGGTCGCGCTGTACAGCCTAAGCATCGATATTTCTGATTCATAGAATTTAATCGTTGACACCCTTCCTCCCAAAGTGGTACAGGGGTCCTACCTTTTTACGGTGGACCTGGCTTTGCTGCCCATTTCGGCCTTCGGGACGTGCCTGCCCAAGCCTCGGCAACTAGCCCAGACACTGAGGAGCCTGCCGCCGGGGCCAGGTGCCCGCCGGGCTCAATTCAAGGAGCCACGAATGAAAGCAAAGAAATCCGCGCGCCCGCCTCAATCGCAATCCGAGGCGAAGCAAGATTCAGGAGAAAGCCTGTTCGCCCCCTCTCGCCGCAGTTTCCTACGTACCGCAGCGGGAGCCGGGTTTGCTTTGGCCAGTTCACCCTTCTCCGCTCTCGCCGACCACCACGGCCATCCCAGCCCGAACAGCATCTCCTACCTCGACCGCCGCATGTACATCCGCAATATGGAGATCCTCGCCCACTTCGGCCCCAGCCAATCGCGCCACGGCAAGATGCAGATGATGTCCGCCGGCAACCGTCGCTATATCTTTCAGCAGGGAGATGTCATCGACGTCAGCGACGTCCGAAAACCGGTAATGTTCAACAAAGGCGGCTTTGAAGGTGGCCAGGTCCAAGTCGCCTACAATAGAAATCTCAAGAAGTGGATCCTCATGACCGGCTCCCAAACCCCCATCACCGACTCCACCCCGGAAGCGCCCATGGGCAAGTACGATGATCCTCATCTCGACGACAAGCGCAGAAACTTCAAAGGCCTCCGCGGCGTTCGTTTCTACGACGCCACCGACCCCTCCAAAATCGTGAAACTCTCGGAATTTAGCACCGGCGCCACCGGCCAGGGCACGCATCGCAATTATTACGACGGCGGCAAATACGCCTATCTCGACACGGCTCCCGACGAAACCTTTATCCACCAGCCATCCTATTTCCGCGAGTTGGTCAACGGCAACATGATCGTCGATGCTTCCGACCCCACCAGCGCCAAGGAAGTTTCCATGTGGTGGGTTCCCGGCTCCCGCAAAGGAGAAGAAGCCGAATACAACAAGTGGATCTGGTCAAAGCTCGTTCCTCCGAAGGTTGTCGCCGACCAGACTCCTTTCGCCGGTCTCCACGGTCCCGTCTACGTGCCCAAAAAACTCGAAGACGGCGGCAACCGCGGCTACGGCGCTTTCGGCTGCAACGGCTTCATCATTCTCGATCTCTCCGACGCCCAGCATCAGAAAGAAATTGGCCGCTTCGAACCACCGGCGCAATATTCCGGCATGGGCATCGCTTTCCACACCATCTACTGCGGCATCCTGGACCGCGGCTTCGTCATCACCAACGGCGAAACCACCAACTCCGATTGCAACCAGATCTATCTGCCCAACTGGGTCATTGATATCCGCGATGAAGCGCACCCGGTTCCTGTCGCGCAGCTTCCGCGTCCAATTCCTCCGCCCGAAGCACCCTACCGCGATTTCTGCTTCAAGCGCGGACGCTTCGGCGCCCACAATCCACCGCATCTGAAAGCTCCCGGCAAGCCCCGCCAGGAATTCATCGCCTATTCTTATTTCATCGCCGGACTTCGCTGTTACGATATCGGCGACCTCTACAAGCCCGAAGAAGTGGCCTATTTCATTCCACCGCAGGGCGGAGACCTCAAGAAATTCGGCAGCTACGACCGCACCGTTGACAACATCTTTATCGAATGGGACCGCAACATCCTCTGGACCGCAACGGACACCGGCCTCTACGCGCTCAGCTGTCCCAATCTCGGCAAGCCGATCCTCGACCCCCTGCCTGTGACAGAATGGTCGCTCGACAAACTCAACGAAGGCGCGCCCTGATTTCGCTCCCAGGAGAATCCGAATGAAACTTACCATTTCGCTTAAATCAAGCATTGCTGTGTGCGTGCTTCTTATCTGTAGCGGAGCGCAAGCGCAGACCGCTCCACCTCAGCAAATCCACGTCCTCACGTTATTGGGGCGCCCGGTGCAGTTTGTCGTCGCCGACAAGCAACTCCTCTTCGCGAAATACGGCGTCGAAGTCGTCAACGACAACAAGAAAAACTCCGACGAATTGCGCGCCGACCTCGCTGCCGGAAAGGGCGACGTGGCCTATCTCGCGGTAGACAACGCCGTCGCCATGGTCGAACTCGCCCATCAGGACGTCGTCATCGTCATGGGCGGCGAAGGCTCGCAAAACGAACTGATCGCTCAGAAGGACTTCAAGTCCATCGCGGACCTCCGCGGCAAAACCCTTATCGTGGACGCGCCGAACACAGCCTACGCGCTCCAAATGAAAAAAATCCTGTTGCTGAGCGGCCTGACTGCCGGTAAAGACTACGAGATCAAGCCCTACGGCGCCACGCCGCAGCGCCTCATCGCCATGCGCGAGCAAAAGGATTTTGCCGGCTCCATGCTCGGGCCGCCGGTTTCCCTGGTAGCCAAGCGCGAAGGCTTCGTGAGTCTCGGTTCGGTCCAGCAACTCATCGGGCCGTATCAAGCCGCCGGTTTCTTCACTCAGCGCGCTTGGGCAAAAGATCACCGCGAACTCCTCATCGCTTTCCTCTCCGCCTGCATCGAAGCGCAGCGCTGGCTTCTTAACCCGGCAAATAAGCAGCAAGTCATCGATCTGCTCGCCACCCAATATCACCTTGCGCCCGAAATCGCCGCCGAAGACTACGACATCAGCATCACGCACCCCGGAGGCTTCGCCAAAGACGCGCAGTTCGACCTCCGCGGATTCGAAAACGTTCTGAAGCTGCGCGCCGAGGTGGAAGGCCAGTGGGGCGGCCATCCTCCTTCGCCCGACAAATATTACGACCCGTCGTATTACCAGGCGGCGCTCACGAAAGCGAAGTAATCACCACGAGGAGAACCACTTTGCGACAAAGATTTCTATGCTTGCTTGCAGGTCTAGTCCTGATCGCGTTGGCGCCCGGCACCCGCGCCCAGTTGCAAAAAGAACGCACGCTCGACGAAATTAAAACCGAAGCCATCAAACGCGCCGAAAACGGTATGTATCCCCTCATCGGCCTCGATCCCGCCGATGTCCGCGAAGCCTTCGGCAACATTAAGACGACCGACAACGACGAGTGGGCGGCCGGGTTCAGCGCAGTCGCCGATCGCTACATGACGGAAGGAAACTCCCTGTTGTCAAGCAATCCCGCGCAGGCCGATAAGGATTTCGTCCGCGCATGGCGTCTCTATTCCTTTGGCCGCTGGCCGGTTCCCGCCTCTCCCGGCAAGAAACGCGCCTACGCCAAAGCGCTCGAAGCTTTCCTGGCCCACGCGAAAATGATGGATCCGCCTCTCGAAGTGGTCCACATCCCGTTCGAAGGCTCGGAAATCGTCGGCTACTTGCGCCTGCCCAAGAATGCCAAGGGCCCCGTGCCCGTGGTCATCGCCATTAGCGGCCTCGATAGCCGCAAAGAAGATCTGACCGAAAATTTTGGCGTGGTCCTCGGTTCCGGCATCGGATACATCGGCGTAGATTCTCCCGGCACCGGTCAGGCACCCATCAAAGCCAGCGAAACCGCCGATCGCATGTTCTCCAAAGTCATCGACTACCTGCAATCACGCCCCGAAGTGGATAAAACCCGCATCGGGGTGGATGGCCAGAGCTTCGGCGGTTACTGGGCCACCAAACTTTCCATCGTTGAACACGCCCGCCTGAAAGCCGTGGTCGCACAGTCGCCACCGGTTGACGCCACGTTCGAGAAAAATTTCGTCCTGCAAAAAACCCTGGGCAACCGCGAATATCTTTTCGGACTCGGCCCGGCGCTGATGTCGATTTTCGAAGGCGCAAACAAAATTGAAGACCTGGGCGAGATCCTCCCGAAACTTTCGTTAGTGAACCAACATTTATTGGGAAAGCCAACGACCTCGATGCTCATCATCGCCGGCGCGCTGGATACCCAGGTGCCGATTTCCGATGCCTACCTGCTCCTGAGCAGCGGCGACGTGCCGAAAGAAGCCTGGATCAATCCGCAAGGCGGCCACCTCGGCCGTCAGGTGAAAATCTGGCCCGACCCCGTAATCTTTCGCAAAATTCTCGTTCCGTGGCTGGTCCGCAACCTGGAAATCCCGCCACCCATGTAGGCCCGTGGCAACCCTATGTAGCGCTCGCTTTCTGCCTGCCCGCCGTAGGAGGGAGGCGGGCGCTTTTTCAGCTCACGCCCAGCTATATCCGTGCTTCGCCAATGGCAGCGACCGTATCCGCTTCCCCGTAGCCGCAAAAATCGCGTTGCACACCGCCGGAAGCACGGGTGGCAGCGCCGGCTCGCCCAATCCCGTCGGCGGATTGTCCGTCCGCAAAAAATGCACTTCAATCTCGCGTGGCAACTGGTTCATCCGCATCGGCGTGTATTCATGAAAATTGCTCTGCACCGCGCGTCCCCGGTCAATGGTAATTTCATAGCTCATTACCGAACTCAGCCCCTCCAGCACCGCCCCGCGCACCTGGTTATCCGCGCTGCTGGGATTGATGATCTGGCTGCCGATATCGCCGGCCACCCAAACCTTGTTCACTCTCACCGCATTTTTCGCGTCAACACTCAGCTCCACGACCTCTGCAAAATATCCCCGATGCGAAAACTGAAACGCCACGCCCATCCCCGTGCCCTTCGGCAAATTCCGTTTGCCCCATTCGGATTTTTCCGCCACCAGCCTCACCACGCCCTGCATTCGCGCGCCGTCCATGTTGCTCGACAATGGATCCGACTTGATATCCGGCGTAGTGATGCGCGGAAGGCCTAGCAACTCCAGCCTAAATTCCACCTGATCTTTGCCGGCCGCAATCGCGAGTTCATCGGTAAACGACTGAAACACCCACGAAAACGCGTTACTCCGCGGCGCCCGCAGCGCATACGTGGGAACGCCCAGCGGCATCAGCGACGCCCCAAAATGAAAATTCGGCAAAAACGTTCCTGGGAACTCGTTGCCGGGAATATTGGCCGAAGGAGCGAACTGCTCGCCCTCTCCAAACGTCACAAAATGATTTTTCCACGCCACCACTTTTCCCGAAGCGTCCAGTCCGCCATTCAGGAAATGAAATCCCGCCGGCCGGTAGTGATCGTGATGAAAATCGTCTTCGCGCGTCCACAGCAGCTTCACCGGAACCCCCGCTTGCTTCGCAATCGCCGCCGCCTCCAGCATGTAATCGTTCGTCAAGCGGCGGCCAAATCCTCCTCCCGCGCGTTTCAGATGCACGATAATGTCGTCGTGCGGAATTCCCAAAACCTTCGCCACCTGCAACCGTCCGGACTCCGGCGTTTGGCTCGGTGACCAGAACTCCAGCTTGCCATCGTGAAAATGCGCCAGGCAGTTTTCGGGTTCCATCGGCGCATGAGCCAGAAACGGGTATTCATACGCGGCCTCAACGACCTTCGCCGCCGATTGCAATTCCTTCTCCGCGTCTCCATCCTTGCGCAGCATCACCGTCGGCGCCTGTTTCGAAAGTTCTTGCGCCCGCCGCGCAAACCCCTCGCTGCTCTGCTGCGCTGTAGCGCCTTCGTCCCACTTGATCTGCAATTTCTTTCGCGCGTTGTTGGCCTGCCACCAGTTATCCGCAAGAATCGCCACGCCCGCATGCAATCCCAAAAGCTCCGAAGTCCCCTCCACCACGAACGCCTGTTTCACGCCCGGCAGCGATTTGATTTCATCCACATTGGCGCTCACGATTTTTCCCGCGAACACCGGGCATTTTTCATACACGGCCCACAACATTCCCGGCACGCGAAAATCAATGCTGTAAATCGGCTTTCCCGCCACAATTGAGGGAACATCCACGCCCATCACCGCTTTGCCGATAATTTTGTAGTTCTTCGGATCCTTCAGCGTCACGCTCTTCAAATCCGGCACCGCCTGAGTCGCGGCCTTCGCCGCAAGCGCGCCGTAACCAAGCGTCCGTTTCGAAGTCGAATGAATCACGCGCCCGGAAGACGTCTCGCACTCCGATTCCGGCACCGACCACGTCTGCGCCGCCGCCGCAACAAACATCTGCCGGCACGCCGCTCCCACGCGCCGCAACGGATCCCAGTTGATCGGCGTTGCCGTGCTCCCACCCGCGCGCTGCACGCCGTACTTCGTTTCATCCAGGTCGGCCTGCTCGATGCGCACGTCTTTCCAGTCCACATCGAACTCTTCCGCGATAATCATCGGCAAATGTGTCTTCACGCCCTGGCCAACCTCGGGGTTCTTTGCCGTGATCGTCACAATCCCATCCCCCGCCACGCGAACGAACGCGGTGGGAATAAATGCGGGAGCAGGCGCCTGCGCCGGTGTGGCCTGCCCTGCCAGAGCCTCCGCAAGACCCGGCAGGTGGCAAGCGAGCAAAAATCCCCCGCCGCCGACAGCGGAGACGCGCAAAAATGTTCGTCGATCAATCGCAGTGGCGGGCATAAGTCCCCCAGGTAAACGAAAGTGCGAGTCGCTCACGAGTAGTGAACGACTCCCGACAGTGTAACGTCTTTTAAGCAGAATTTGTTTCAGAGTTCTCCGGCCGCTTCTCCATCACCCGCCGCATATTCTCTACATCCAATTCCCCTTGCCACCGGCTCACCACGAGCGTCGCAACTCCATTTCCCACCACGTTGGTCAGCGCCCGGCACTCGCTCATGAATTTCTCAATCCCCACCAGCAGCGCCAGCGATTGCACCGGAATCGATGGCACCGCCGCCAAAATCGCCGCCAAGGTCACAAATCCCGTTCCCGTTACGCCCGACCCGCCCTTCGACGCCACCAGCGCAAACAGCAGAATCCCGCTCACTTGCCCCAACGAAAGATGCGTATTGGTCGCCTGAGCAAGAAACAATGCCGCCAGCGTCAGATAAATATTCGTTCCGTCGGTATTGAAAACGTAGCCCGTCGGAAAAACGAGACCAACCACCGATCGCGATGCCCCCAACGCTTCCAGCTTGCGCATCATGTCCGGCAGCACCGTTTCCGACGAGCTCGTTCCCAGCACGATCAGCAATTCATCCTTGATATACGCCAAAAACCGGAAAATCGAAAAGCCCGCCAGCCGCGCAATAATTCCAAGCACCACAACCACAAACAAAAAGCTCGACAAATAAAAAGTGCCCATCAACTTCAGCAGGTTCGTCAGCGAGGCCACTCCGTAGCTGCCGACCGTAAACGCCATTCCCCCCAGCGCGCCCAGCGGCGCAGCCCGCACCACAATCCTCACGATTCCAAACACCACCTTATTCGCCACTTCAATTGCGCCAAGCGCCCGCTTTCCCACCTCCCCCATATTCGCGATCGCAAATCCCGTCAGAATGGAGATCAGCAGCACCTGCGGCACTTCACCGTCAGCCAGCGCCCCGATAAATGTCCGCGGAATAAAACCCAACAGGAAGGGAATGAAACCAGTCTCTTTCGCGCGCCCCACAAACACAGCCGAAGCCTTCGGATCCAGTGTCGCAGCATCAATGTTCAGCCCGGCGCCCGGATGAAAAACCACCGCAACCACAATTCCGATGATCAGGGCCAGCGTCGATACCGCTTCAAAATAAATCAGCGTCTTCACGCCCAGCGTGCCGACCTTCTTCAGGTCGCTCATCGACGCGATCCCCTGCACAATCACGCAGAAGATCACCGGCGCGATCATCATCCGGATCAGCGACACGAACGCGTCGCCCAGCGGCTTCAGCGCCATCCCGGTCTTCGGAAAAAATCCCCCGATCCCGCAGCCGATCAGCACCGCAATAAGCACTTGCACGTAGAGAATCGTGTACCAGGGCCTGGCTTTTCGCGTCGATTCTGCTTTCCCCACTCGCTATTCTCCGTGTCGCAGGAAATCCGGCGTGCCGTCTATACAATTTGGTTTTGTTTCAAGTCACAACGTCCCGCGGCGGTTCTTTCCCGCTGAACGCGCGCTCAATATTCCGCCATGCTGCCCGGCAAAGAAACGCCGTGGACTGCCGCGTCACTCCCGCAATGTGCGGCGTAAACAATATGCGATGCGCCGCCTCGCCTTTCAATGCAAGCAGGGGATTGTCCGCCAACGGCGGCTCGGTGGAATAAACGTCCACCGCTGCTCCACCCAGCCGTCCGCTTTGCAACGCCTCCGCAAGCGCCGCCTCATCCACCACGCCTCCGCGTGACCCCTGAATCAAAACCGCGCCAGGCTTCACGATGGCAAGTTCGCGAGCCCCGATGAGGCCCGTCGTCTGTGGTACCAACGGCACATGCAAGCTGACCACGTCCGCTGTCTGGAGAACTTTGTCGAGAGAGCATGGTTTGGCACCGAGCGCCTCGCCAGCGCGCGGATCGCGGGGTGACGGATCATAGTAGAGAATCAAGCAGCCTCGCTTATGAAACGCGGACGCCACGGCGACTCCGATAATTCCAAATCCCACGATCCCCACAGTCAGTCCGTCGAGGCCCTGCAGACTATCAGCAATCATTTGCGCTCGAAATTCGCGATAGTTGCCCTTGCGAATCTCCGCGTCCGCCCACGAAAATCTCCGCAGGAGCATGCTCGCCGCCGTCACCGCGTATTCCGCAACCGCCTCATTGCTACCCCCCGGAACATTCGCCACGGCAATTCCGCGCCGCATCAGGAGCGGCAAGTCCAGCCGGTCCAGCCCCGCGCCAGTCACCTGGATGAATTTCACACTCGTGCTTTCGAATAGTTCCGCTGGCAATTTGGGTCCAACCGCGGGAATCACCAAGGCCCGCGCCTGCTTCATCAGCTCCCCAACGTCTGCATCGCTCGCGGCCCGGTAGGCAACTTTCAACGACGCGGACGGCAACGCCCCCACTCGCTGGAAATCCGTTTCGGGGCGCAGGCACAGCACGTCGAGGCTCATGGTTTCTTAGTTGACCTGGAAGAAACGCCGGGTTCCTGCGTGGTCATAGCGATATCCGCAACGGGGAAGAAGCACAGCAAGACCAGCGGCTCGCTGCCTGTATTGCGCGTGACATGCTTTTCCCCCGGAGGCATCAACAGCGTGTCGCCGGCTCTCATCTCGTATTCGCCGCTATCCGCGAACGTCGTGCCTTGCCCCGAAAGTGTGTAAATGCATTCCTCAAACTCCGAATGATGGTGCGCCGCCCGAAGCACATCTCCGGGTTTCACCACGGGAATCTCCACAATCCGCAGCGTCACCCCGCGCGCACCGCGTTCACCGGAAACGATCTCTTTCGCCTTGCGGCCCGGCAGTCCAAGTTCCTTCGCCTCGCCCTTCTTAAACAGCCGCGCCATCAACGCACCTTGCTGACTTGCCGAAGTTCAGCCGTCCCGCCCTGAATCTTGTCCAGTTGCCTGAAAATCTCGGCGGACTGCGTCGCAATCGAATCCGCAACACTGTTCAGCATCTTCTCGGCCTTTTCAATCGTCGCGTGTTGCGGGCTGCCGTACCATCCTGTCGGCGCGATCGACCGCACATCCGTCAGCACCGGCTGGTAACTCCGCGTTCGCCGCAGCGCATCCACCTTGTGCCCGTGAGCGTGGTCCGAGGAATAATCGATGCGATCCAGGTGCACCAGATCAGGACGGTACGCCAGCACCGCCAGCGCCTCAATCTCGCCGCCATGAGTCAGGCCGCCGCATTCTTTTCCGAACATGTCCTCCGCCACAAAACACGCCTGCACCGTCAGCACTGTCATTCCGTGCTCGCGATGCAGCAGGTCCGCCGCAACTCCCAGCGGCGGTATGTTCAGCTCGTGCCAGTTCAAAATCAGCAGGTATTTCGCGCCGTGCTGCGCCACGGACGCACAAGTCTCTTTCACCACGTTCATGTAAGTATCCGGGGACAGCGTAATCGTCCCCTCAAACGGCATGTGCAGCGGCGTCACGCCCAACGGACCGCCGGGCAGCACCAACCCGTCCATCCGCTCCGCCACCGCGTGTGCAATCACATTCGAAGCAAAAATATCCGTCCCCGTCGGCAGGTGCGGCCCGTGTTGCTCCACGCTTCCCTGCGGCAGAATCACCAGCGGATTCTTCTTCAACTGCGCCGCAATCTCCGGTTGCGTCAAATCCACAAAATACCTGCTGGCAAGCATCGGCCCTCCAATCACTCCATCACCCGGCTCTGCGCGTCCTTCAGAATGCTCGCAATCGCCACGCACTGCCCTTTCTGTTCCTGCGACTTCAGCGCGGCATACACTATCGCCACCGCCACATTGCCGTTCTGCGCGCTCAATTCGTTCGCCTTTCCAGTCCTGCAACTCTCCGCGAACATTTCCAGCTCCGCGCGAAACATATCACTCTCCGGCACCTTCAATTCCTCGCGCTTTGCGTAACCGTCGATCCCCCGCTGAATATAAAGCGTGGATTTCTTGTGCAACTGGTCCGGCGTGTCCCAGGTGTCGAAATCGATTTCGTAATGCATCAATCCCTTCGACCCGAAAACCCGCACCGAAAAAATTCCCGGCGAAGTCCAGCAGGATCCCACGTATCCGATTTTTCCGTCGGCGAATTTCAGCAAAGTCATCGACTGGTCGTCCACTTCGGCGCCGACCGGAGAAAGTTTCGAAGACATCCCGCTCGCTTCCACCACTTCGCCGCCCAGGTAGTGCAGCACATCAAATTGGTGGATCGCCAGTTGCGAAAGCGGCCCGCCAGGAGCCTTGTCCTTGTACCAGCGCCAAGTCTTGGGCGTCAGCTCCAGCGCGCGATTATTCGAAAAATTCGCCTCGATGAACGCGACCCGCCCCAGCTCCCCCGCGTCAATCGCTTCCCTCATTTTCCGGATCCCGGCCATCAACCGTGCGCTGTGTCCCACCGTGACCGTAATTCCATATTTCTTTTCCAGCGCCGCAATTTGCAATCCTTCCACCAGCGAACTGGCGATGGGCTTTTCCGTGTACACATGTTTCTTTGCCTTCGCCACCAGCGCCGCCATCGGAAGGTGCTGCTCATTCGGCACCGTCAGAATCACGCCTTCGATCGCCGAATTATTAAGGATTGCTTCCATGGTCGGAGCGGCCAGAACGCCAAGCTCCGTCTGGAATGCCTCTCTTTTTTCAGGAGAGCGGCTGTAGCCCGCCACGATTTTCAGCTTTTCCGATTTTGCCGAAGAGCGGGTCAATACCTTTGCCCAACGTCCCAGACCCACGATGGCAAGCTTGACGGGAGAAGAAGTCACAAGGTCCTCGAAGGAAAGAATAGAGTTGCAACCAACATAATATCATCGTACCGTATTACGAGAATATGCCTAAGTCAAGCCCTTTACTTCGCACCACTTCCGTCCTCGCCGCCATCTCCAAATCGGCTGCGCCCCTCCGTCGTCAGGTCCTCGACGAACTTCGCCAGTCCATTATCGCCGGCCGCCTCAATCCCGGCGAGCGCCTCGTCGAGCGCGAACTCATCGCCATGATGGGCGTCTCCCGCACCGTCATCCGTGAAGCCCTGCGCCAACTCGAATCCGAAGGCCTCGTAGCCATCGTCCCCAACAAGGGCCCTATTGTTCGCACGCTCACCGTCGAAGAAGCGCGCGACATCTATGCCATTCGCGCCGTTCTCGAAGGTTTGGCCGCGCGTCTCTTCACCGAACAGGCCGACCAAACGCAAATCGTGCGCCTCGAACTTGCGCTCTCCGTTGTCGAGAAAGCTTACGATTCGGGCGATGCGGCGACCATGCTGGTTACCAAAAACAATTTCTACGAAGCCCTTTTTGAAGGCGCAAAAAGTGAAACTCTGTCTTCGATGCTCGCCATCCTGCACGGCCGTATCTGGCGCTGGCGCGGACTGGGCTTGACCCACCCCAACCGTTCGCCGGAGCGGGATCGCCAGAGTTTGAAAAATCTTCGCGCTCTCGTTCAGGCAATCCGCGCGCGAGATGCTGCCTTGGCCGAAAATATCCTTCGCGACGAAGTAAGCAAAGCCGCCGACGAGGTCCATCGTCTCTTGAAAGATGGCTCCCCGCGGACCGGGTTGGAAAAACCACCCTTCAGTTAATTTTTATTTTCCATTTAGCCGAGGTAAAAGGAAGATGGCGACTCATTTCATTGTCCACGACAAAGCCGACACCGTCGGCGTAATGGTGGTCGAAAATGCCCAGGCCGGCCAGGAACTGACCGGCTGGATCATGGAGACCGACGAAACAATCGCAATCAAGGCGCTCGACGCGGTTCCGCTCGGCCACAAGATCGCCCTGAAAGAAATCAACGCCGGCGACACCGTTCTCAAATACGGCCACGACGTTGGCCGCGCCGTCGCGCCGATCGGCAAAGGCAATCACGTGCACGTACACAACATGAAAACGAAGAGGTGGTAACGATGGGACGCTATCAGTTTTTTGGGTATCGGCGGGAAAACGGGCGCGTGGGCATTCGCAATCACGTCGTAATTCTGCCGCTCGATGATCTTTCAAACGCGGCGGCGGAAGCCGTCGCCAACAACATCAAGGGCACTCTCGCCCTGCCCCACGCCTACGGCCGCCTGCAGTTCGGGGAAGACCTCGAACTCCATTTCCGCACGCTGATCGGCACCGGTTCGAATCCCAACGTCGCTGCCTGCGTGGTCATCGGCATCGAACCGGGCTGGACCGGCCGCATCGTGGACGGCATCGCCAAAACGGGCAAGCCCGTCGCGGGTTTTGCCATCGAAGGTAACGGCGACATCAACACCATCGCCAACGCTTCCCGCAAAGCGCGTGAATTCGTGCAATGGGCCAGCGAGAAACAGCGCGAGTCGTGTTCCATCGAAGAACTCTTCGTCTCCACAAAGTGCGGCGAGAGCGACACCACCTCCGGCCTCGGCTCCTGCCCCACGGTTGGGAACCTGATCGACAAGCTCGATCCCCTCGGCGCCACAACCTGCTTCGGCGAAACCTCCGAACTCACCGGCGCCGAAGTCGTCTGCACCAGCCGCGCCGCCACAAAAGAAATCGGCGAAAAATTCATGCGAGTCTTCCGCGCCTACCAGGAAATAATCGAGCGCCACAAAACCAGCGACCTATCCGAATCGCAGCCCACCAAAGGGAATATCGCCGGCGGCCTCACAACCATCGAGGAAAAAGCTTTCGGCAATTTCCAGAAAATTGGCAAGAAGGCAAAGTTCATCGACGTCTTGAAGCCTGCCGAAGCCCCTGCCAAAGGCCCAGGCCTCTATTACATGGACACTTCCTCCGCTGCCGCAGAGTGCGTCACCCTGCAAGCCGCCGCAGGTTTCGTTGTCCATCTTTTTCCGACCGGGCAGGGCAACGTAATCGGCAATCCCATTGAACCAGTCATCAAACTCACCGCCAATCCAAAAACCGCCCGCACCATGAGCGAGCACATCGATCTTGACGTGTCGGGGATCCTGCGCCGCGAAATGACCATGGACCAGGCCGGCGATCAGTTGATCGAAATCATGCTCCGCACCTGCAACGGCCGCCTGACCTGCGCCGAAGCCCTCGGCCACCGCGAATTCGTAATGACCAAGCTCTACCAAAGCGCCTAATCGTATTTGCTTGCATTCATGGGTGGGGAACTCTTGTAGGGGCACGACACTGTCGTGCCCTCTTTCTTTTTTCAATCCGCGTCATAAATCACATTCGTTTGCTTCCCCAAACCCAGACCCAAACTAAAGCTTGTCATTCTGAGCCCATCCGACGAGGATGGGCGAAGAACCTCAACGCAAATATCAAGCAAGATGTGTAACTCGAGGATCCTGCAGGCAAGAGTTTAGCTTCTGAAATCCACGGTGAATTGACGCTCCGCGCAATCACTCAATCTGCGTATTCAAGCTAAAGAGCATTTGCCAGCGCCCGTCGCGTTTCACCCACATGCGCGTATTGAAATAGGATTTCCCGCCGGGCCGCTGCTCGTGCGCGACCATCATCACCGTTTCGCCAAAATCAAACATCTCGCCCGCCAGTAATTCCTGCGGAGCGGCGCGTGTCCCCGTCGTTTTCTGCTTATTGATTTGGGCCAGCCGGTCCGCTTTGTTGTACGGCCGGTCATGAAAAGTGTCCGTGGCCGTAAATTCGTCGGCAATCAGCGGCGCATATGCATCAGCATCGCTCTCCGCCATCGCACGCATCACTCCTTGCCAGGAAGCGATAGCTTCTTTCTCGTTTGCGGTCGCTGGCTGAAAGGGAATTGTCTTGCACGGATTCACGCATTCCACGGAAGTCTTGCCGGCGGGCGGTTCCGATTTTTCCACTTGCAGCACTTCCTGGTAAAGCAACGTGCGCCACCCAGCCGCGCGCTTTACCCACACCCGCAGAACATTCATCCTGCCGCGATTTGCGCGTACCACCGCCGTTTCGCCGTAAGTGCGCGGCGGCGCTTCGACATCGGCGTTGGCCACGGCCGGAAGTTTTTCCAGCACTTCCGCGCGTGTGAAGCGGTGCCCAGTGGCGTCAATCCAGATCAGATCGGCGTCGAGCAGTTGCGCCGCGGCTCCCTTGTCCTTGTTTTCAAAAGCGTGGACAAACGCGCGATCGGCAAGAAGCGGCGAAGAATCTTGCTGCGCGCAAGCTGGGAAAGCAAAAATGGAAAGCGCGAGGAGCAGAAAAACTGTCGGCACGCCGGCATTTGCACACAATTTCAGGAATGGCGCCTGAGAAGCGCCCCACGTAAAGCGTTCATCGTTGAACATTTTCTGCCCTTTCGAATGCTCTTCCATCCATGCACTACTTCGGCGTCCCCGCCTGAATCGTCGTCTGATAGCTGATGGACATGATCCACTTCCCGTCCCTCTTGATCCACAGCCGGCTCACATGAATCGGCTTCCCCGAATAAGGCTGGTGCAGGCAAGTCATAATCACCGCGTCACCGAAATCAAACATCTTCGCGCTCACCAGCGGAGCCGGGGCGGAGCCGACTCCACTCGCCTTCTGCTCGTTAAGAGTCTCCATGCGCCCGGCCTTCGAAATCACGTGATCGCTGTTCGAGCTGATCTGCACAAACTCATCCGCGACATGCGGCGCCCACGCCTCGGCATCATGCGCCGTCACGCCGGTCTCTAGCGCCTGCCACGAAGCGATGATGGCCTGTTCCGCCTCATTCGCCGGCTGGAACGGAACCATCTTGCAGGGGTTTTCACAATCCTTCACGCCGGATCCGGCCGAGGTGGAAGGCTGCTCCATCTGCTTCACCTCGTGGTACACCAGCAACCGCCATCCCTCGGGCCGCTGAATCCAAATTCGCAAAATATGAACCTTCCCGCGGCTGGCATTCACCGCACCCACCTGCCCATAAGTCCGCTCGCTCACCTCGACCCCGCTCTCATCGCCCAACGCATCTTTCGGCACGGCGTGCAGCACTTCCTCAGCCGTCAGCGTTTTCCCCTCCGCATCCGTCCACGTAAACTCGGCATCCAGCATCTTCCCAACCGCTGCCGCATCCCCCTTCACTACAGCCTGCACAAATCCACGATCCGCCTGCATCACCTCAGGATCCCCTCCCGCGGCAAAAGTCTTCCGCTGAGCAGTTGGAATCAACAAGCCGCCACTCAACAAACCGAAAGCAAGTAAACGAATAATCTGAGCGCGCATTCTGGAAAATTCCTTTCCCCAATAATTCCGAAACTTTCATTCAAAGGCCTTGCAGATAAAAAAGGGGCCGGAACGAATCCGGCCCCGGTTGTAACCCAGACCTGATTTACGAACTAGAACAGGAACTTCAGTCCGAACTGGATAGCGCGCGCTCCGCCAGAACCGAGCACCGGGTTGGCTGACGCGACGTCGGGGGTGGCACAACCGCACCCGAACGGCCCAACCGAAGGATCAGCCGTTGCGCCCGTGCCTTGGCCCGTGGCTCCGCCGAATGGGTTCGCGAAGTTAGGATGGTTGGTGATGTTGAACATCTCGGCCCGGAATTGGGTCGTGAGCCGCTCGCCGAATTTCCAGCTCTTGGAGACCGAGAAATCCAGATTGTGAAATCCGCCATCCCGGAAAATGTTGCGGCCGGAGTTGCCAAAGGTGCCTATCGCTGGTGCAACCAGCGCGGACTTCCCATTAAAGCTCGCATAGCAGCCACCAGCACCCCCGTGGGCTACGCAATCTGCATAGAGTGGGGCCGATTGAGCAGCGGTCATAAATACCGTACCGGAGGGAGCCGTGTATGTGCAGCCTTTGTTACCCGGACCAGTGCAGAAAGGTATAGATTTGTCGCCTCTCGATTTGAAATCGGATGGACTACCGAAGAAATTCCAGCGATCCGCAAATTCACCGGTTCCGCTGAAATCGTTGCTGGTGTCAAATGCTTGCCAGGGCTGGCCGCTCTGCAAAGTTAGGATGCCGTTCAGTTGCCAGCCTTCGAGCATTTGCGCATAGCCCTTCTTGCCGGGGATGGTGTATGTGGCCGAGAGGGTGAAGCGGTGACGAATATCAAAGTCGCTGTTCCCGTATTCGCCCTGCGGATTCAGGCTGTTCTTGGGCAGATATTGGTTCCAGTTATACGACTGGTTGTCTAAGGCATGGGAATACGTGTAGCCTGCAACAAAATCCAGGTTGTGGTAATTGCGGCCGGTGAACGCCAACTGCAAACCGTTGTAATTGGACCGGTAGATATTCGAATAGAAGTTGATGTAACCCAGATAGGGATACTTTGCGTTGAAGGGGCGAGTCAGTTGCTCATTGCCGTCCTTATTTACGCCGTTGATGATATCGAACGGCGTCCAGCCCGAACCCAACGCGGGCTGATTGATATCTTGAATGCCCGTCAGACGCGAACCGTGATTCCCCACGTAAGCTGCGTCCAGGGAGAGCTTGTTGGAGAAAGCGTGTTGGACGCCCAAGGTCCAGGTGGTCACAAACGGAGTCTTGTAGTTGCGGTCCATCGCAAAGATGTCGCAGGGTCCGGCGTCGTTACCGATGCCGTCTCCGCAGGCGACATTGCTCACAAGGTTCGACGGGTAGATTCCCGCGCCGCCCACCGACGAGCCATTCCATTTTAATTGCGAACTACCAAGCGTGATGCCGGAGGCAACGATGTTTCCGATGCCCGGGGTGGTCACGCCATTCACTTGAAGGGCAGCGCCGGTCGGAACAACGTTCGCTCCTAGCGTCACCGTGTTGTTCGTATTCTGCTGCGAGAGGAAAGTGCTCATGGAGAGCAAGTCGTACACGATGGCGACGCCTCCGCGAATCACGGTCGTTCCCTTGCCGCTGACGTCCCAGGCGACGCCGAACCGCGGCGCAAAGTTGGTGGGATCTTTCTTGTAGAGTGAGGGGATGTTCTTGCCTACCTGTTCGAGACCCACACTGGGTTCAAAGTTTCCCAATTGATTGTTGGAATCGGTAGGAACCGTCTGAAGTTCATAGCGCAGCCCCAGATTGAGGGTTATGTTTCTGGAGACGCGCCAGTCATCCTGAAAGAAGAGGGCAAAGAGATTTTGGGTCATGTGGCGGATCGGATTTCCGGCCAGAATGGCGGCATTGTGGGGTGTTCCTGCCAGGAAGCTCTCAAGCGGCGTAGCATTGGGGAAAGCCCCATCTGTCTGAAAGCGGATGCGCCCCCTGGCTCCACGGAAAGTGCCTTGATCCACCTTGTCGACGCGAATTTCGCCGCCGAATTTCAATGCGTGCTTCCCGCGCAGATTCGATACCTGGTCCACGAAATCGTAGACATTGTCGGGGCCAACCAACTTCGGGAAGTTGTGGAAGCCACCCAATTCGGTGAAGCCGTCAATTCGGACGTTTGGCAGTCCACCGACAGTGGCAACCACGGCAGGCGAAAGTCCAGTGTTGATCTGATAGGTGGTGCCCACGTTGGCGGGGATGATGGTCAGGTGGTACCGCGTGTAGCCGATTCTCAGATCGTTCGCCCAGTTGGCGCTGGGGGTCCAGGCATAGTGTCCGGCAGCGGCCTGCGCCCGCGAGTGAACCACTGTGCCATATTCAGGCAGAAGCTCCGGTGAGTCTTCGGCGGTGATATTGTCGTTGCCGAAGAAATAAGACCCGCTCAGCGTGTTCTTGTCGTTGATGTGGTAATCCACTTTGCCGAGAGCGTTCCTCGATGAGTCCACATCTGGAAAACCTCCGGTTATGTTTGCGGCACCAGTCGCGTTCGGTCCGTACAACCCACCGGTGCAGGATGTGTAGGGCGCGGCGACGTTTGCTGGGCAGCCAAGAATGTAGAGACTCTGGGAACTGAACGGGATCTTGTTGGCCGCGAGAGCTGCCAATGCGTCCGGGACACTGACGGACGGGTCCGGGCCCCCGGCCGCGGTGACGGTCGTCGGGGAGTTGACTCCGATGGAATTTCCCACCGTGTAGTTGCGATTTTCAAAACCGCCAAACCAGAAAAGTTTGTCCGGGATAATGCGACCACCAGCAGTAGCACCATATTGCTCGAGTTCGACAGGCGTCTTCGCGGTGCCTGCGGGGTTGAAGTAATTGCGGGCATCAAACGAGTCGGAACGGCCAAATGCATACGCGGATCCGTGAATCTGGTTCGTGCCGGATTTCAACCCGACGCTCGTGATGGCTCCCGGCTTCCACCCAAACTCCGCCTTGGGGTTCACCTGGGTGTTGAATTCCTGGATCGCGTCGATCGGCAAAATCGTTGCCGCGTCCCCGGCGACTGCGGCCGCGTTTGTTACGCTAAATCCCATAAACGCTTCGTCGTTGCTCAAGCCGTCCACCAGGTAACTGGTGTCTTCCGGGCGCGCGCCATTCGTGGTTTGCGTCCACGGACCGCCGCCAGGATAAATGGTGGTGCCAGGGCGAAGCGTCAGCAGGTTCTGATAATTTCTGCCGTTCAGGGGGATCTCGTTGATAGTCATGTTGCTGATCGTGCCGCCGAGGGTAGTCGAGGTCGTGTCCACCATGGGAACTTCCTCGGTAATCGTAATCGTCTCCGTCGTCGAGCCGGGCTGCAGCACCACGTCCACCCGCAAATCCTTGCCGACTTCGATCTGAATGTTTTTCCGTTCGAAGACTTTGAAGCCCTTCACTTCGACACGAACCGTGTAGGTACCCGCCACCAAGTTCAGCGCGACGTACGCGCCATCGGAATCCGTGATCAAATTTTGCGTGACGCCACGCGCCACGTCGGTCACAGCCACGGGTGCCCCAGCAACATAGCCGCCGGACTTGTCAGTGACGGAGCCCAGCATACGCCCGGTGTTTCCCTGAGGGAAGGCCGGAAGGGAAAGAAGAAGAACCGCAGAGAGTAAAGCCAAGAGTCCGAAGAACTTCCTCAAATTGACGCAATTCGACATTAACACACCCCTGTAAAATCCCCTGCTCGGGAGTAGACCCCGCACAATAGGTATAGCCGCTGTACCATCATACGAACCGCCTTGTCAACCATTTCCTTTCTCCGACCTAGCAAAATTATTGATACAGAAAGGACAAGCCAACAATTGGTTCGCCCAATAGGCCACGCAACTCCAGCAAAATACAGCCTTTGAAGGCTGCTATGCTGATCTTCTGGCGGAAACACCCGCCGAACTGACGCGAATCCGCGCCCTGCCCCCTGATCCTCCCGGAAGGCAGACAAATTGGTACAGATAATGGACCTCTCAGGGCTCCGCGGACCGGAGGGTAACACTTGTTCAACGTAAGCTCTCGAGTTGTGGGTAACCGCGCCCTCGCTCAAGAAAATTCAGTCCTGAACCGTGTAAATCCAGATCTCCGCGCCATGATCGGCGCGCGCTGGAACACCCAGAAAGAACCGATCGAACCCTTTTCTGCCTTTGCCAAAGTAACCCGCGGTGCGCGCACCAAGTGTCGAAGGAACTTTCGCAAGAAGCTGGTAGTGATCCGCATCCGTTTGCTGAAACACGCTGATGTACCCTTCGCCACCGGGAATATAAATTCTCTTTCGCCCTGAATCGTAATAGACATCGTCAGCGTCCTGCACGCAGGGAAGCTCGGCGACGGTGCGGCCTGACGTCGTATCAAAAACAGCAAACCGCGCGGGTTCGTGCGTCGCCACGAACAGCCGGTGATCTGCTTCGTCCAGCGCCATCGGGAAGTTGTGCTCCAGCGTCATCGGCCAGCGAGTAATAGCCCCGCTCTTGCGATTGATAACCGCGATCTGCTTCAAGTCCGGCAGATTTACATAAATGTTCGGCCCGGCGGATTCCAACTGAAACGATTCCGGATGCGCGCCAAGTTTGTATTCTTCTTGCAAGCGCTCATTGGACGTCGCGTCCACCATGCCGATCGCGCCGGTCTCGTCTTCGCCGAAACCCACGTAGACCCGATGAGTAGCGGGATCGTAACGCAAATTATCCACATCGCCATGAAAATCAATTTCCTTCACTAAGTCGAAATTTTCGCCCGCATAGATCCTCAACTTGCCCTTGCTGCTGGCCACAAAAAGCTTCTTCGATTCCGGGGAGTAAGCCACTCCCTGGGGATTCGGAATGCCCGTAATCGTATGAGCCCGCAACCGCGCGCTGATGTCGATCACCTCCACGGTATTGTTGCCAAGCGCAGCTACAAAAAGCTGGTTCTTCCCATCGAACCCAAAATGATCGAACCGTCCCTGAACGCCGGGTGTTGGGATCGCCTCGGTCAAAACAAGCGGGCGAGGAGTCTCAGGGGTTCCTCCGGCTTGAGCGTGAAGTTCGGGAACAATGCCAAACACCAGCAGGGCAAAGAAGTAAAGCGAGCGAAATAATTTCACGAGGCCTCCGATAAAACCGGGAAAAACGCTTCGAACTCGATTGCTGCCGAAGGAGGATATAGCAAAAAGGGTTGACGTGGCAAAAGGTAAGGTGGTAGAACCACAATCCGCAGAACCTAATTCCGTCAGACTAGCCAGTTGCTCCAAATCGTGAATCGAGGTGAAGGATGCGCTCTCTGTTGAAGACAATCTTGTTCGGGCTCGGCGTCGTGCTTGCCGCACCATTGATTTTGCCCTCAGGTGCCGTTAACGTCCGCGCCCAGCTCAGTACTGGCCGGGAAGCAGCCGAAGCCATTCCGCCGCATGGTTATGTCGTGGCCAGCAAGGAAGTAAAGGGATCGAACATTCCCGGAGACTACACCTTCGTCCTGACCCGGGATGAAATCTACGTCCCAATCCTCGTCCGCAAGCCAAAAGGCAACGGCCCCTTCCCCGCGATCACCATGGGTTGGGGCGAAGGGCGCGAAGGCATGAAGAAAGTCGAGCAACTCTCCGAGCGGCTGACGCAAATGCAGGACCGGATGATCGCCAGGGGCTACGTGGTGGTCACGGTGAATTATCGCAACGAAATCCCATATGCCTATGAATCCTCCAAGCCGCCTCAAAATCTCCCGGACAGCATCAGCGGCGACCGCCGCATGCTCAAATCAGGCCCGACGCTCGATCACGAAGATCTGATCGCCATCATCCGCTATCTCCAAACGCTTCCATACGTCGACAAAAACGCCGTGGGCGCCATGGGCGTAAGCCACAGCGGCGAGATGATCATGAAGGCTTCTAGCGAGTACACCTTCGCCGCGGGAGTCTGCATCGAGCCGGCCGACCACGAATTCCTCACCGTAAACACCGGGCCAACCGCGCCGCGAAAGGACAACGAGATCCAGTACAACGACATCGAAGTGGCCCGAAAAAACGCCAACAAACCAGAGGCCATGGAGCGCATCCAGCGAATCCACACCCCGATCCTGATTTTCGGCCGCGACACCGACCATCAACAGGGAATTTTCAAGCTGACCTACGAATGGATGAAAGAAGCCGGGAAAGACGTACAATGGGCCAGCTTCGACCACCCGGTCCACGGCTACGTTTTCATCATGAATCAGCCGGACGGCTCGTATAAGCCGGATGAAATCCAGCAGAAGACCTTCCAGATCTTCATGGATTATTTTGACAAGCATCTTAAACACTAGCGCCAGCCGGGCATTTCGAAGCGGCGCGAGTGAATCGGGAACTGGGGGTATGCTGTGAAACTCGGATTTATCGGCCTCGGCGACATGGGCCAGGCCATCGTCCCACGCCTGCTCGCAGCCGGCTATCAGGTAGCAGGCTGGAACCGCACAAAAGAAAAAGCGGCGCCGCTCTTCAATCTGGGTATGGGCTGGGCGGAATCCCCGAAGCAACTCGCGGCGCAATCCGAAGTCGTCTTTTCGATCGTGACGGATTCGGAAGCCGTGAAGTCCCTCGCTCTCGGCGAAAACGGAATCATCTCCGGACTGCGCAAAGGCGCGATCTATCTGGACATGAGCACAATCGATCCCGACGCCAGCCGCACCGTTGGCGCCGCCTTCGCCAAAGCCGGCCTCATCATGATGGACGCGCCCATCTCCGGCACCACGCTGACCATCGGCCAAGGCAAAGCGTCCGTGATGGTGGGCGGCGACAAGGAAGCCTTCGACCGTGTCCAGCCCGTGCTGCTCGCGATTGGGCCGAAAGTGACGTACATCGGCGCCCAGGGCCTTGCGGTCCAGCTCAAAGTCGCCCTCAACATGACCCTTGTAATCGAAGTGATCGGCTTCTGCGAAGGGGTTGCTCTTGCGGAGAAAGGTGGCGTGCCGCGCGAAGTGGCCGTGGATGCGATGCTGAAAAGTGTTGTGGCGTCCCCTGTAATCGCCTACCGCGCGCCGTTGATTCTCGAAGGTCACATCTCCGACGCCACTTACGGCGACGTTAATCTCCAGCAAAAAGACATGCTCCTCGCGCTCGACCTCGGCAGAAAAATGGGCGTACCCGTCCCCCTCGGCGCAGCCGCGAACGAAATGCTCAATGCCTGCCGCGGCCTCGGTCTCGCCCACCACGATTTCGTAACAGTCTACGAGGTTTACCGCCGCTTGGGAGGAATGTCCAAATGAAGCCGTACCGCACCAATCTTCGCGATGTCCCTAAGGTCGGCGGCCTAACGAAGGAAGACGGCTGGATCAATATGCAGGTGCAGTTTCTAATCGACCAGAAAACCGCCGGCTCCGACAAACTCTTGATCGGCTGGACCGTGCTGCCTCCCGGCGCGCGTCACGACAAGCACCGCCATCCGAACTGCGACGAATTCTTCGTCGTGATTCAGGGCAGCGGCTTCATCTACACCGACACCGGCCGCGAACCTTCATCAAAAGGCGACGTCATTTTCACCCCGCGCGGACACTGGCACGGCTTCGACAACACCGGCACCGAAGACGTCGTTCTCGTCTGGGGATGGAGCGGCGCGGGTTCCCTAGAAGCCGCCGGTTATGAAATTCCACCGGAAGGCTATTAATCAGCGTTACCGATCAAAGATCGAGTTTGCGCGATGCCAACGACCTTGCAAAAAGCATGGGACGACCCGCGAATAAAAAAGGGAATGCAGCAGCAATTTTGCTGGCGGCGCGAGTTGCTCGCCGCGGGTAAGAAGCCACTCGGCTGGAAACTCGCGTTCGGTGGTCCCGCTGCTCTCGTAAGATTGCGAATCAACGCGCCGCTGGTCGGATTTCTGATGGCGGACGCGGTCGTCCCATCGGGTTCCACGATCTCTCTCGCCGGCTGGAAAAAATCGGCCGCCGAACCCGAACTCACAGTCTATCTGGGAAAAGATTTGTCTTCAGGCGCCGACCGCGAAACGACGATGGACGCAATCGCGGGTCTTGGCGCAGCCATCGAACTCGCGGATGTGGATCATCCTCCCGATGATGTGGAAGGCACACTGGCCCGCAATATTTACCAGCGTCACGTAATTCTCGGCGGTTGCGACGCAACGCGTCCCGGTGGCAACTTGTCAGGTCTGAACGCGCGTGTTTTTCGAAGCGGCGCCGAAATAGCCAACACTTCCGACCTCCAAGCATTGACGGGCGAACTGATCTCCACCGTCGGCCACGTCGCGAATCTTCTCGCGCACTTTGGAGAAACCCTTCGCGCTGGCCAAATCATCATCGCGGGTTCCATCACTCTGCCCATCTGGGTGCAACCCGGCGAAACAATCGGCTTTCATCTGGAACCGCTGAATCCAATTTTCATAAATTTCGCTGCGGCACCGTAACTTTGTGGAATTATTCGAATCTGACGTAACGCTGGGAACTTGCAAGCACAGATGGCCGGGCGTATAGTGCGTCGGAATCTGAAACTGATTGGACGAACAGGAATCCATGCTCACGGGTTTGAATAATTCGATCGCCAAGCGCGTTCTCCCATTCGTCACCATGATTTTTTTCACGGCATCCTTCGTCGGGGCTGCTCAGAACAACGCCACGAAGACCGGCGCATGGTCCGGAGTCCTCGTCACCAGCGCCTGCAACGCCGATGAGGCCTTCAACGAATCTCCCGAATGTTTCAAAAATGTTCCCGGCGCGAAGGTAGCTCTCTACGACGACACCAACCGCCTCATGTACTCGCTCGAACCGCAGGACAAAGTCACCGGCCATCTCGGCGACACCGTCACCGTCCGTGGAACCCTCGACGAAGATACGATCCAGGTAGCCTCCACCGAACCGATGTCCATCGGCCTCGCCGTCGGCCAGAAAGCCCCCAATTTCTCCGCCCGCGACGAATTCGGCCACCTCCAAACGCTCGAAACTCTAAAGGGCCCGAACGGCACCGTGTTGCTTTTTTTCCGTTCCGCAGACTGGTGACCCTTCTGCAAAGGGCAGCTGGTCCAGCTGCAAAGCGCATTCCCCCGGTTCGAAAAGCAAGGCGTCAAGCTCGCGGCAATCAGCTACGACTCCGAGGAAATCCTCAAATTCTTTGCCGACCGCCACAAAATCGACTATCCAATGCTCGCCGATCCCGATTCCAAAATCATCAAGGCCTATGGCGTCTTTAATCACGAAGCCACCGGCATGCAAAAGGGCTTTGCCCGCCCTGGATATTTCTTCATCGATACCAACGGCATCATCAAGGAAAAATTCTTCGAAGCAAAATACCGCGAGCGCCTGACCGGCAACAGCATCATCTCGAAACTCTTCCCCGAATTGGGCCAGGAAGTCACCGACACGCTCGAAGCCCCGCATCTTCAGCTTGCGCTCCAACAATCCGATCGCACCGGCGTTCCCGGAACCCGCGTCACGATTTCCGCCGAAGTCCGGCTGCCCGCCGACGTTCACGTCTACGCCCCCGGCACCCAGGGATATAAGCCCGTCAAGCTGGTCATCGACCCCATCGCTGATCTGGAGTTGAGTTCAGCCGTCTACCCGGCGTCCCAAACTCTCTACTTGCCCGCAATCAAAGAAAGAGTCCCCGTCTACGAAGGCACCTTCCGCATCAGCCAGGACGTGAAAGTAAGTTCCAGTTCCCAATTCTGGGGGTCGCTCGGTAAAGACGGAAAAACCTTCACGCTTACGGGAAAGCTTGAATATCAGGCTTGCGACAAAACCATGTGCTACGTGCCAACGTCGGTTCCGGTCAAGTGGCAACTCCAAGTCTTTCCGCTCGATCGTACCCGCGCCCCGGTGGACATCCGCCACAAATAACAACAGCCCGCAGAATAAGACTAAAAATGTCATCCCGAACCCGCGCTTTTTGCGGGTGAGGGATCTGCTTTTCTCCAAAACCTCCGCAAAACCCAATATCTCACCCTCAGGATCGTGCTTGCTTGCCCGGCAAAGAATTGCCGTATGATACGGGCATGCGACTTCTCCTCGTCGAAGACGACGCGCGAATCGCCCGATTCGTGGCCAAAGGCCTGCGCGAAGAGTCCTACGCCGTTGACGTCGTGGAAAATGGAAACGACGCGGTCTACCAAACCGAAATCAACGATTACGATCTGATCGTCCTCGACGTCATGATCCCCGGCATGGATGGATTTGCCGTCTGCAAAGCCATCCGCGGCGCCGGCAAGCGCACTCCCATTCTGATGCTCACCGCCAAAGACGGCGTCGACGACCGCATCAAAGGCCTCGATTCCGGTGCCGACGATTACCTCACCAAGCCCTTCGAATTCCGCGAGCTCCTCGCCCGCCTGCGTGCCCTGCTCCGCCGCCCCAACGAACTTCGCCCTCCGCGAATCATCGTCGGCGATCTCGAACTCGACACCGGTTCGCAAACCGCCAAACGCGGCACACGCTCGATTCCCCTCACCGCCAAGGAATACGCGCTCCTCGAATATTTCGCCCGCAACGCCGGCCGGGTAATCGGCCGTTCCGAAATCGCCGAACACGTCTGGGACGAAACCTTCGATCCCTTTTCTAACCTGATCGAAGTCTACGTAAACCGCCTCCGCCGAAAACTCGGTGAGGAAGCCGGCAAGCCGTTGCTGCAAACGCGCCGCGGCAGCGGCTACGTCCTCTGCGACACCGAAGTCCCCGGCAAAAAGAACGCCGCGCAAAACTCCGGCGGAGCGAAAAAGTCCCATGCTTGATTCCGTCCGCTTCCGCATGACCCTCTGGTACAGCGGCCTCCTCGGCCTCTTCCTGATTTTGCTCGCGGGTCTCACCTATTTTCTCTACTGGCGCAACAGTCTGCTAAGCACTGATAGCTATCTCCTCGAATTAAGCGAAACCTACGTCACCACCTTCAACGCCGAAATGAAGGACGCCACGGGAGAGGACCCACGGAAAGAGGCCGCCCGCGTGGCCATGATCGAACATCGTTTTCGCGACGTCATCTTTGCCCTCGTCGACGACCACGGCCAGGTGATTTTGAGCTCCCTCGATTTGCCTGCCATCCGCGGTGGACTCGAACTCTTCACGCCCGCAATTTTTTCCTCCAAAGAATTTCTCGCCCTGGCGCACGCACCCACAACCACCGGCACCGGCACTTTTCAAAATGTCCCCGGCGGCAAAAACGGCTTCCGCGGCTATTCGCGCCTGTTGGAGCCCGAAGACCACATCGTCTCCCTCGTGATTTTGCAATCCCTCCATCCGCAAAAAGAAATCATGGAGGACATTCGCCACACCTTTTATTGGATCATCCCGATCGCCTTGCTCCTCGCCAGCGCCGGCGGCTATTTCCTTGCCAGAAAAAGCCTCGCGCCAGTCACCGACATGGCCACGCAAGCCCGTGGCATGGGCGCGGCCCGCCTCAGCGAGCGCCTCGAAGTTTCCAATCCTCGCGATGAACTCGGCACACTCGCTCTTTCCTTCAACGAACTCCTCGACCGCCTCGAAAAATCCTTCGAACAGCAGCGCCGTTTCGTGGCCGACGCCTCGCACGAACTCCGCACCCCGGTTGCCATCCTGCAGGGTGAAACCGAAGTCACCCTGTCCCGCCCCGATCGCCCGCCCGAAGAATACCGCGAAACCCTCGCGATCTTGCGCGATGAATCGCACCGCCTCGCGCATATCATCGAAGATCTGTTCACGCTCACCAGGGCCGACGCGGGCCAATATCCGCTCAAATGCCGTGATCTTTATCTCGATGAACTGGCCACCGACGTTCTCCGCCGCACTCGCTCCCTCGCCATCGCCAAAGGTGTCACGCTCACCTCCTCGATCCAGCCCGAACTTCCCCTTTATGCCGACGAAGACCTTCTCCGCCGCATGTTGCTGAACCTCCTCGACAACGCCATCAAGTACACTCCCGCCGGAGGAATGGTCAACGTAGACTGCCGTCTCGAAGCAAATGCCTACGTTGTGCGCGTCTCCAACACTGGCCCGGGAATTCCCGCCGAACTCCAGTCGCGCATTTTCGAACGGTTTTTCCGCGCCGATAAAGCCAGATCGCGCTCCGAGGGCGATACCGGCGGAGCCGGCCTCGGTCTCTCGATCGCCCGCTGGATCGCCGAAGCTCACCACGGCCGCCTGGAACTCACGCAATCAGATAGCTCCGGTACGACGTTCACCGCCTATCTTCCCGTGCCCAATCGCAGTACGATTTCCGGTTAATCCTGTGTTTATCTCACAATCGATAGCGTGAACACAGGTAGAACGGCCAGGTTCGTTTCCCGTATATTCGCAATTTGAAATGGAAGCTGGAGGCAGAGATGAAAAACACAGCGTTGAAAAACAACTTGATGCGAGCGATGGTTGCCGGATTCCTGGTGATCGGATTCTTCGTCGCGGCTGGAGCACAAACACAAACCCCGAAGAAATCGAAGATTCCTGCAGCGCTTAAGAAGGACGCCAAGATTTCTGTGGAAGACGCGCGCGTCACCGCGCTTAAGAAAGTCCCGGGCGAGATCCAGGAAGAAGAGCTGGAGAAGGAAAACGGAAAGCTGGTCTATTCTTTCGACATTCGCGCGACCGGGCAGAAGGACATAATCGAAGTGCAAGTGAGCGCGATTGACGGCTCGATCGTGAGCGTCGAGAAGGAAAATGCCGCCAGCGAGGCCAAAGAAAAGAAGCAGGATTCAGGCAAGCCATAGCAGCAGACCGGGCTCTACAGGGTTATGCAAAAGGGAAACCAGCATATTGAGGGGAAAAATTTGCATCGGAAACTTCATTTTTGGTTGACCGTCCTGCTCGGCGGTGCGGTGCTGACATCGGAAGTGTGCGCAGGTCAGCAACCGGATGCCCCCGCGCCGCAACCGGCAGTGGTGGCGAAACAGGCGCAAGCGGCCGCGGCCACCGCGCCTGCTCCCGGAGCCCCCGTGCGGCTGACGTTGCAAGACGCTCTGGCTTTAGCTCGCAAGAATGAGCCAACCTACCAATCCGTGGTCACAGCAGCCGGCGTCGCCGGGGAAACCCGGGCCCAGACGCGCGACACCTTGTTGCCCAGCGTGAATTTCAACACTTCAGTCATTTATACGCAGAGTAGCCATAATGGGACGAATGGAGTGATTTTCATCGCCAACAACGCGGTGCACGAATACATCAGCCAGGGGAATGTTCATCAGCAGTTGGACCTGGCATCGTGGGAGACTTATCGCAGCGCGGCGGCACTGGCTTCCGCGGCGAAAGCGAGGGCGGAGGTTGCCGCACGAGGATTGGTGGTCACGGTGGTGATGAACTACTTTGCCGCCGCCGCCGCGGAAAAGAAGCTTGAGTCCGCCGCACGCACTGCGGATGCAGGCGAGAAGTTTCTGCAACTGACGCTGGCCCTCGAAAAGGGCGGGGAAGTTGCCCATTCGGACGTCATCAAGGCGGACTTGCAAGCTCAGGACCGCCGCCGCCAACTACAGGAAGCAAAGCTCGGACTATTGAATGCGCGACTCGACCTTGCCGTCCTCCTCTTCTCGGATTTCAACGACCACTTTGAAATTGGCGACGACCTGCACGGAAACGTGGCGCTGCCTCCGCAACCTGAATTTGAAGCCCAAGCCGCCCAGGGAAATCCGGAGATTCGCGCAGCCCTCGCGGCCACACAGGCTGCGGCACACGAGGTCAGCGCCGCCCGCGCGGGATATCTCCCCACCATCAGCCTTGATTATTTTTACGGCATTGACGCGCCGCAATACGCGGTGAACGGTTTCGCTCTTGATAAGAGTAAGGTTTCCAATCTCGGCTCCTCCGCCATCGCTTCCCTGAGTCTTCCCATCTGGAATTGGGGCGCCACGCAAAGTCGCGTCCGGTCCGCCGAGTTGCAACGCGATCAGGCCAAGCGCGAACTCTCCTTCGCGCAACGCAAACTGCTTGCGGAAATGCGCTCTCTCTATTCCGAAGCCGAAACCGCGCTGAACGAACTGGCCGGTCTGCAGCGCTCCGCGGAACTCTCGGAAGAAAGCTTGCGCCTCACCACGATGCGTTATCAAGGCGGTGAAGCCACGGTGCTGGAAGTCGTTGACGCGCAGACCACCTTCGCGCAAGCAAGCGCCGCCTATCAGGACGGAGCCGTTCGGTATCGCGTGGCGCTCGCAAATCTTCAGACATTGACAGGGGTCCTGACAACTCCATGAACTACGGTGAACGTAATATGAGCCGAATAAATCGAAGTTTTCTTTCCCGCAGCGTCTTGCTTCTGGCGAGCGCTGTTCTCCTGCACGGATGCACCTCGGCGGAGAAGGAACCCACGCCTCTCGTCGCCGTCCAGGTCACGCCGGCAAAACGCGGCCCTATCGAACTGGAGATCAGCTCCGACGCGGTCGTCTACCCGCTGCAGCAGGCGATCCTCACACCGAAAATCACCTCGACGATCGCAAAGTTCTATGTGCAACGCGGCACCAAAGTAAAGCAAGGCCAGTTGCTGGCGCTGCTCGAAAACCAGGATCTCGCCGGCGCCGCCGAACAAAGTAAGGGCGAATTCGAGCAGGCGGAAGCAAGTTACGCCACCACCACCGGCGCCAGTCTCCCCCAACAGATTCAGAAAGCCGAACTCGATGCCCACGCCGCAAAATTGGCCTTTGACGCGCAGCAAAAAGTTTATGACGCGCGAAAACAATTGTATGAACAGGGCGCGCTTCCCCGCCGCGATTTCGACACCGCCGATGTTGCCCTCGCCCAGGCCCGCAGCACCAACGAGCAGGCGCAAAAGCAGCTCGCAGACCTCCAGCGCATCGGCAAGCAGCAACAGTTGAAATCGGCGGGCGGGCAACTTTCCGCTGCGAAGGGAAAACTCCAGAACGCCCAGGCGCTACTGAGCTACTCGGAAATTCGCAGCCCGTTCGATGGCGTAGTAACCGACCGCCCGCAATTCCAGGGTGAGCTTGCCGCAGCAAACCAGCCTCTTCTGACGGTCATGAACACGTCGAAGCTGATTGCAAAAACCCACATTTCTCAGACCGAGGCCGTGCTCCTGAAACTCGGCAATAAGGCTGAAATCGAATTGCCAGGCCTCGACGAGCCCATCAAGGCAAAAGTGACGCTAATCAGCCCCGCGCTCGATCCCGGAAGCACCACGATCGAAGTCTGGGTGGAAGCCGCGAAGCCCAATCCGGCCCTGAAACCGGGCATGAATGCGCGCGTAAACGTAATAGCGAAAAGCGAGGAAGACGCGCTGGTCGTTCCCGCCTCCGCCGTTTACAAATCAGAAGAAGCCGGTGATTACGTAATGCTCGCCGGCGCAGACAAAAAAGCCCATCTCACCAAAGTCAAAATTGGAATCAAGACCAAAGAGCTGGCGCAAATCGAATCTGGCGTTAAAGAAAACGATTCTGTGATCACCGTCGGCGGCTACGCGTTGCCGGACGGCACGCAAATCAAAGTGGAAGCCACCCCAGCGCCAGAAACCGAAAAGGGCGCTGGTGCAGCCGACGAAAAGGGCGGCAAGGACAAGGACGACGACGAAAAATCCGGCGGGGAATCGAAGCCTGCAAAGGGCAAGGAGTAGCCGCGCATGGCTCTCGGCTCCGGAGATTCCCAGACAAATAAAAACGCCCAGGCGCACGAAACGCCAGAGCAACCCTGGTTCCGCAAGCTCTCGCGCCCTATTTTATTTCTGACCGTTAGCTTGGCGCTCGTCGGTGCCTATCTTGCTTTCAGCATTCCCGTCGCTGTTTTTCCCAACACCGATTTCCCGCGCATCGTGGTGGGTGTGGACAACGGGGTCATGCCCATCGACCAGATGCTGGTCACCATCACACGTCCGATTGAAGAGGCCGTCAACAGCGTTCCCGGTCTTCAGAAGGTTACTTCCATCACCAGCCGTGGCTCTGCCGAGGTGGATCTCTTCTTCAACTGGAACTCGGACATGATTCTGTCGCTCCAGCGCGTGGACGCCGTCGTCGCTCGTTTGCAGGCGGAGCTTCCTTCTACAGCCAAGGTAGAAACTCACCGGCTGACCTTCGCGATCTTTCCCATCATTGGTTACAGCCTGACGTCCGATACCGTGCCGCCCAACAAGCTTTGGGAGATCGCAACCTACGACCTGAAGCCACGCCTCAACCGGCTCGATGGCGTCGCGACCGTCATCATACAAGGCGGCCGCGTCCCCGAATTTCAAGTGACGCCGGATCCCGCCCGCCTGCACGCCGCCGGAATCACGGTCACCGATATTCTCGACGCCATTCGAAAAACCAATCTCATCGACTCGCCCGGCTTGATCGAGCACGAGCATCAACTCGTATTGGGCCTCATCAGCGGGCAGGTCCGCACTCCCGAACAGATTGGGCAAATCGTCGTCAAGACTACCGCGGCGGGTCTCCCCATACGCGTTGGGGACATCGCGAGCATCGCGCCTTCGGTCGCCCCGGTCTATACCATGGTGACCGCCAACGGCAAACCCGCCGTCCTTCTCAACGTCGATCGCCAGCCCGAAAGCAACACCCTGGATGTGGCCAACGAAGTCCATGATCTCATCCAGCAGCTCACTCCGACTTTGCCTCCCGGCGTTCATCTTGAGCCGTTTTACGACCAATCCACCATCGTTCACGACTCCATCTCCAGCGTGCGCGACGCCGTGCTCATCGGCATTTTGCTCTCTTCCATCATCCTCGTGCTGTTCCTGCGCGATTGGGGAACTTCCCTTGTGGCCGGCTTGGTCATACCGATCACCCTGTTTGTTACCTTCATTGTCTTGAAAATGACCAATCAGAGTTTCAACCTGATGACTCTGGGCGGCCTCGCCGCTGCCGTCGGCCTGGTCATCGACGATGCCATCGTGGTCCTCGAGAACATCGTTTTGCACCGCGATGCCGGGCAGAACCGCTTCCAGGCCATTCAAAGCGCCCTCCGCGAGTTGACTGTTCCGCTCATCGGCTCCACCATTACGCCCATTGTCGTTTTTCTCCCCCTCATTTCCATTACCGGAGTGACTGGCACCTTCTTCCGCGCCCTCGCCATCACCATGACCGTCGCTCTCGGCACTTCGCTTCTTCTCGCGTTAACTTGGACGCCCACCCTCAGCCTGTACCTTGTCCGCCGGAAGGAAACCACTAGCCCCGTGGCCGATTCCGCCGGTCCTGACGCGGCTGCTCTTCTTGCCGCGGAAGAAGCTCATCTTTCGGGTTTTTTTGGTCGCATCGTGGAGTTTTACGCGCGCATCATGCGCGCCATCATGAAGCGGCCGTGGGTGCTGGTCGCAAGCTCCGTCTTGGTCGTCGCTCTTTCCTTCCTGTGCTACAACTCTCTCGGCACGGACTTCCTCCCGGCCATGGACGAAGGCGGATTCATTCTCGACTACTTCACACCGCCGGGCAGCTCGCTCGCCGAATCCAACCGCATTCTCATGCACATTGAGGAAATTCTTAAGTCCACACCGGAAGTCGAGAACACTTCCCGCCGCACCGGTATGCAGCTCGGCCTTGCCGCCGTCACCGAAGCGAACAACGGAGATTTTACCGTCAGGCTGAAGAAGGATCGCAAGCGCGACATTGACGACATCATCACCGACATCCGGGCGGAGATCAAAAAAACGGAACCCGCCACCGATGTGGAGTTCGTGGAGCTTCTCCAGGACATGATCGGCGACTTGACCAGTGCGCCCCAGCCCGTCGTAATCAAACTATTCGCGCAGGACGGCAAGCTCCTCAATGAAACCGCGCCACGCGTCGCCGATGCCCTCGACAAAATCAAAATCGGTGGGAAAGCTCACCCCGTCGTGGACGTTCTCAACGGCATCGAAAATACCATCAGCGGCCCGGCGGTAACCTACCAGGTGAATCCCGCAATAGCGGCGCGCGCAGGCTTCACTCCCGAGGAAGTCGCCGTTAACGCCGCGGCGGTTCTCGAAGGTGAGCCGGCCGCTACCCCCGTGATTCTCAATGACCGCTCCTACACCGTTCGCGTTCGCTTTCCCGAACAGCACCGCTCTTCGCTCGACAGTATGAGTAACGCCCTCTTGACCAGTGCGACTGGCCGCACCGCAACGCTCGGCTCATTGGCCACCATAAGCATGGATCCTGGGCAGACCGAAATCCGCCGCGAGAACTTGCAGCGCCTGGTGCAAGTCACTGCGCGCTTCGAAGGCGTGGACCTGGGCACCGGCATCGCTGCGGTGCAGAAAGTTGTCACTGATTTGCATTTGCCGTCTTCCATCCGTGTCGAATATGGCGGCTTGTATGCCGAAGAACGGAAATCATCCAGCGATATGCTGGTGGTACTATTTCTGGCGCTGCTGCTTCTGTTTGCCGTGCTGCTTTTTGAATTTCGCACTTTCTCTGCGCCCACTGCGATTCTGGCCTCCGCATTGCTCTCCAGTTTCGGCGGGTTTTTTGCTCTGCTGATAACCAACACCTCTTTCAACGTCGCTTCCCGCATGGGTATGATCATGGTCATCGGCATTGTGGCCAAGAACGGCATTCTGCTTCTTGACGCCGAACATCGCTTTCGTCAGCTCGGGTTCACCCCCGAAGAAGCCATGATCCAGGCCGGCCGCCGCCGCTTGCGCCCTATCGCCATGACCGCCCTGGCCACCGTCGCCGGAATGCTCCCGCTTGCCTTCGGTATTGGCGCCGGTTCCGCGATGCTTAAGCCTCTCGCCATCGCCGTCGTCGGCGGCATCCTGAGCTCCATGGTCCTCTCTCTGGTCTTCACCCCAACCATTAACTTTTATCTGGATCGCCTCCGCTTCGGCCGCGCAAAAGAAGCTGTGGAAGCCTGAGGAAAGCAAATTTCAGCTGTAACGCTTCTTTAACCGGCCATTCACAAGAAATCTCCTACCATTTCGGCTCTCGGAATCCGCCATGCACATTCTAATCGTCGAAGACGAGCCGGAAATGGCCGGGCTGTTGACCCGGGGACTCGAGGAAGAGTCCTATCAGGTGAGCGTGGCGCGCGACGGCCGCGCGGCGCTCGAACTTTCCGCCGTCGCAGCCTTCGACGTGATTCTGCTCGACGTGATGTTGCCGCACATGGACGGCCTCGAAGTTGCGAGACAGTTGCGTCGCCGCGAAGCGGAAACGCCTGTCCTGATGCTGACCGCGCGCGATGCGCTCGGCGACATCGTAAACGGGCTCGACGCCGGCGCCGACGATTACCTGACAAAGCCATTTTCGTTTGTGGAGCTCCTCGCAAGGATGCGCGCACTCGTCAGGCGCCAGCAGCTCCGGCGCAAAAATGTCCTGGAAGTGCGCGACCTGGTCCTCGATCTGACCTCTCACCGGAGTTTTCGCGCTGGCACGGAAATATTTCTGTCGGTGACGGAGTTCCGGCTGATGGAATTGTTGGCGCGGAATGCCCCGCGAATCGTTTCCCGGCACGAAATTCTCACAAACGTCTGGGGCCCTGGCCGCGAGGTCAGCGAAAACACATTGGATGCTTTTGTCCGATTGTTGCGCAAGAAAGTGGATGATGGCGCGGAAGTCAGGCTGATCCAGACGCATCGCGGCTTCGGCTACTCCCTGGGGCCCCTCGCGCGAATATGAGCCTTACCATTCGCGCCCGGCTCACTGCCCTCTACTTCCTGGTACTCGCTGCCTCGTTCACCGGGTTCTTCTCGATCTGCGATTTTGGATTTCAGAGAAGCATCGCAACCGCCGTGAATGATGCCTCTCAACGAAACCTCGATACCGTGAGGCGTGTTCTCGAACGCCACGCCTCGCAAAAATCCGCGGAACTTGGCCAGGAACTCGCGCGAGTCTCTGATTTATGGGAAAGCGGCGCGATTTTTGAGGTCGCCGGGCCGGACGGCCAGTGGATCTACCGCGCCCCGCGCTTTTTATCGGCACACCCTGCTTTAGAACCTTTGAGCGCCGGAGCACTCTCTTTTCAAACCACCAATCTGGAGGCTCTGCAGTATCGCGTCGCGCGCCAGCAAATTGTCGTTGACGGGAATGTTTACCTGGTGGACGCAGCCGTTCCCACCGAACCATTTGATCAGGCCCTCGACAGCTTCCGCCTCACCGAGAAAAGATTCCTGCCATTGCTTGTGGTCCTCGCCTCGCTGCTTGGCTACTGGTTGAGCGGCCGGGCGCTCGCTCCGGTCAATCGCATCATCGAAGGCGCCGAACGGGTGGGAGTCCAGAATCTTTCTCGCCGCTTGGAAGTCCCTCGAGCAAAGGACGAGTTGCGCCGGCTCACGGAACAGGTGAACGCAATGCTCGACCGCATCGAGGCATCCGTGAAACGCATAACACAATTTACGGCGGATGCCTCCCACGATTTGCGAACTCCGCTCGCCCTCATCCGCGCGAATGCCGAGCTTGCCCTGCGCCGCCCGCGCAGCGAGGGCGAATACCGCGAAGCCCTCGGCCGCATTTTGGCGACCTCCGAAGAAACCACCGAACTCATCGAGCATCTGTTGATGCTGGCCCGCGCGGACGCGAATGCGGCCCAACTGAAGCTGGAGTCCACAAGTTTGTACCCTGTTCTTCAGCGTGTCGCGCAAAAAGCCAATATGCTGGCCCTGGGCAAGGGGCTGACCTTTTCGGAGTCTGCCGTTCCCTGCATTCATACTCTTTTCGCGAACGAGGCAGCCCTTCAGCGATTGTTCATGACTGTCATCGATAATGCCATCAAGTACACGCCCTCCGGCGGCCACGTCGGCCTCAGCCTCCGCCTGGAAGACGCTCAGGCCATCATCGAAGTGGCCGACACGGGAATCGGGATAACGGAAAACGACCTCCCGCATGTTTTCGAAAGATTTTACCGCGCGGATCAGGCCCGTTCCCGCGAGACCCGCGGCTCCGGCCTCGGCCTTTCCATCGCCAAGTGGATTGCCGAAAGCCACCACGGTTCCATCGAACTGCTCAGTCAGCCCGGTCACGGAACCAAAGTGACGATTCGCCTTCCCCTCTTCATGGAAACCGGCAACCACCCGTACAACGAGTCCAAATTTCGCGAAGCGCCCCTCAAAATAGCCTAGCCCCCACCCGAATCTGAAAGTTCTTTCACCTGCTGTTCAACCAACCATTAACCTCCATTCATCTTTCATTCTTCCAGAAAACGTTAACTTACTTCCAGCGTTGTGGTGTATCGGGCATGTGTCCCTCTCCACTTGTGCCAGTGATCGACAACCTGGTTGAAAGAACGAAGTCTCGCCGACTGGTCTCCGCGAGCGATGTCCCAAAGGAGATGTTGAAAATGTTTAGGCATTTGAAATTCAAGCTTGCAGCGGCGTTGTTCTTGCAGATGGCGCTGGCCCTTGGAGTCTTTGCGCAGGTGGACCGCGCGACGTTGGAAGGTACGGTAACTGACCCGAGCGGCGCGGCGGTAGCCGGTGCTGCGGTCAAGATTTCCGCTGTCGAAACAGGTTTAACCCAAGACCGAACCACGAATAACAATGGCTACTATCGCTTTCCCGGAATTGCCATTGGCGACTATACGGTTTTCGTCTCCTACAAAGGATTCAAAACCAAGGCCATCGAAGATGTCCGCGTACAGGTGGGACAAACCCGCACTTTGGACGTCGCCCTGGAGATCGGCGACACCAGTGAAAAGATTGAGGTACAGGTTCAGTTGACGCCCGACGAGCGGAGTTCCGCGGAGAGCAGCGTGGTGATCGGCACCGACCAGATCGAAAATCTCCCGCTGAACGGCAGAAACTGGGCCAACCTGACCAGGCTTGCCCCATGGGCACAGGATGACGGCGGCGGTGACCAACGAACGATTCGTTTTGCCGGCCGCGGGCGCGACGACAACAACTTTTCCTTTGACGGCGTGGACGCGACAGGTATTCAGGAGCAGGCCCAAAAAGCCGAAGTGCGTCTGCAAGTTTCTCCCGACGCAATCGCGGAATACCGTGTAAGTTCCGCTCTCTATGACGCGGAATATGGCTCCCAAGCCGGCGGCCAGATTGACATTGTCACCAAGTCGGGAACAAACGATTACCACGGTTCGGTCTATGGATATTTTCGCAATTCGGTCTTCGATGCCCGCAATTTCAATGATCCACTGACCGGTGTCCCCCCATTCCGCATGGGTCAGTACGGCATGACTCTTGGTGGCCCCATCGTCAAAAACAAGGCCTTCTTGTTCTTGAACTACGAAGGCCTCCGCCAGTATCAACTGGTTACGGCCGTGGCGCCGGTCCCGGACCTGGCCGTCCAGCAGAAGGCTCTCCTCAATAATCCTCAGTCGGCAAATCTCTGCCCCATTTTTCAGTCTTTTCCCTGGCGGCAATCCTCGGTTGCCGCTCTGCAAGGCTCGGGCTGCACTCCGCACTTCGTCTTTCCGGACGCGGCCTTTACTGCCGGCACCTGCGGTACAACCGCTTGCGACATTACCAACGAATTCGACAATTTCTCCCACGGCGCCAAAAGCATCATTCACGAAGATACCTGGCTGGCTCGCTTCGATTACAAATTCTCCGAGTCCACCACACTCTATGCCCGCGCCCAGCGCGACGTCGCCTTCGCTCGGTCCCCCAACGGAAATCTCTTCGACCAGAACGACACCAACAATCACCCGGCAAACTACCTCATAGCCCTGCAGCACTTCTTCGGCGCCAACCTGCTCAACGAGGTCAAGTTCGGTGTGAATCGCTCGCCTTTCCACAATCCGGTGCTCCCGGGCTTCATCAACATCAGCCTCTCGACGGCGAATTTCGAGCCGCTCAACAACAATCAGGCTGACAATGAAGTCGGAACCACCTACTCCTACTTGGACAATTTGACCTGGACCAAGGGACGCCACACCATAAAGACAGGCATCGAGGTCAGGCGGATCCAGTTGAACCAGGGCAAAACCGCGTCCGTTTCTATCAAAATGCAAGGCGGAACGAACGATAATCTGTCCCTCATCAATAACAATGTCAGTTTTATCGATTACACAACGTCGTGGGACGGCCACGCTTTGCGGCGCACCTTTGTGATGCCCTATATTCAGGATGAATGGAAGGTGACTCCAAACTTGACGGTCAACGCCGGCCTGCGTTGGAATTACTACGCTCCCATTACCGAGGCGCATGATCGTGTGAAAATATTCGATCTTGCCGCCTGCCACGGGTTTTGCTCGCCAACTTCGGCCCTCGAATTCCCCAACTACAAGAACTTCGATCCGCGCATCAGCGTGGCTTGGGCGCCCGAGCGATTCAAGGGCAAGACGGTTGTCCGCGGTGGCTTCGGGATCTACCACGGAGCCGCACAGAATGACGACCGCAACGCCGCGCTGGAAAGCGACCGCACCGAGAATCAGTTTGTTGTGAACCAGGGTGGCCTTGTTCAGAACGACCTGCGCTTCCAGCCCGGTTACCTGCAGAATCCTCCCGATTTTAATTTCCCCGCAGGCACTGCTGGTCAGCCACAACTCATCGCCCGCGCCTTGATTCGGCATCATCCCGACCTGTACGTCGAGACCTGGGGGCTTTCCATCCAGCAGGCCTTACCCCAGAATTTCTTGTTCACCGTTTCCTATTTGGGCTCCCACGGCGTCCACATCTTCACACGCAACTTCGAGAACCTGTGCGATCCTGCCCAGCTTCACCCGAGCCCCGGCGTGATCGGTCCGTGCGTGCGTCCCCTCGACAATTTCCCCGATCTCGCCACCGGCCAGCAGTTTGGGACCATCGACTTTAAAACAAATGCTGGGACCAGCAGCTATAACGGCCTCTTGCTGGCGCTCGATCGCCAGATCACCAGGGGCTGGTCCTTCAACGCCAAATACACTTTCTCGCATTCGATCAACGTCGGCACCATCGGCGGCGGTGAAGCCAATGCCCCTCAAAATGCGGCTTGCCTGGCTTGCGAGAAAGGTCCAAGCATCTACGACGTCCGCCACAACATTATTCTCGCCAGCGTATATCAATTGCCCTTCGGCCACGGCCAGGCGCACTTTTCAGAAGGCATGGGTGCAATGCTCTTGGGCGATTGGACCACCAGTCTTTTGTGGAATTGGCACACCGGCCACCCTTTGACCGTAACGATGGACGTGAGTGGCAACCCGAACTTCCTTCCCGATGGCAACGACGGCACCGCCGGCAACCAGCGACCCGACCTGGTTCCCGGGGTATCCGTGGTTCCCGCAAATCAAAATTCAAACAATTGGATAAACGCTGCGGCTTTCGCCGCGCCTCCCTACGATCCGCAGACCGGCGCACTACTTCGCTACGGCAACTCGGGTAACGGCCTGATTCGTTCCCCCAACGTCTGGCAGGTCGACTTCAGCGTGGAAAAAGGCATAAGAATTAAGGAGCGCTACACCTTCCAGTTGGGCGCTCAGATCTTCAATATTTTTAACCACACCCAGCTTGCAGATCCGAACACGAGCTTTACCTATACCTGCAACCCTGACCCATCCCAGTTTCCGCCACCCTACACCTGTTCGCTTTCGCCGAGCTCCAACTTTGGCCAAATCACCAGTTTCGTCAACAAGAACGCCAACAGCGACAAATTCTTTCCGGACAACACCGGCAGTGGCCTGCCTCGGCAGGTGCAGTTCTACGTCCGCTTCCGGTTTTAACCCCCCAACGGCCGGTGCGGCTCGGCGAAGGTTTGGCTGCACCGGCATTTTACTGTAGGCAAAGCTGAACGAAAATTCAGGAGCGATTTAGCCTACGTTTATCCGGGAATAGGTAAAACAGTTGCTCAAGGAGAAAACGATGAAACGATTGGTCATGCTGTTCTTGGTAGGCGCAACGCTGCTCGGCTCGCTTGCGAGCGCTGCGACGAATTATGAACTCTTGAAGAAAGTCGCAGTCCCCGGCACCGGGGGCTGGGATTACGTGATCGTCGACGAGGCCGCCCGCCGCGTCTACATCACCCACGCCACCCAAGTGGACGTGATGGACGCCGATTCGCTCGCCCTCGTAGGCACCATTCCAAACACCCTAGGCGCCCACGGCGTAGCCATCGCCTCCGAATTCGGCCGTGGCTACATTACCGCCGGCAAAGCGGATGCCGTCATTCCCTTCGATTTGAAAACCCTGAAAACCTTCCCAGAAATCAAGGTAGGCAAGAAGCCCGACGCCATCGTCTACGAGCCGCTCACCAAGCGCCTCTACGTCATGAACGGCGAAAGCGACAGCATCACCGTCCTCAACGCCGCCGACGGCTCGCTCGCCGGCACCATCGATCTCGGCGGCGGTCCCGAATACGGCGCCTCCGACGGCAAGGGAAATTTCTATGTCAACCTCGAAGAAAAAAACGAAACGCTCCACATTGACGTCAAAACTCTCAAAGTGAAGGAGCGCTGGCCGCTCGCGCCCTGCGGTACTCCCACCGCCCTCGCAATGGACATCGAAGCCCACCGCCTCTTCGTCGGCTGCCGCAGCAAGCACCTCGCCGTGCTCAATTCCGAAACCGGGAAGGTGGCCTTCACCGCCCCCATCGGCGAGAAAGTGGATGCGGACGCCTTCGATTCATCCACCAAGCTGATCTATCTCTCCACCGGCGACGGCAAAGTCTTCATCTTCCATCAGGATTCCCCGGACAAATACTCGCTGGCCCAGGAACTCACCACCGTGAAGGGTTCGAAAACAGCCGGCTACGATCACAAAACCAAGCGCCTCTACGTCCCCAGCGCCGAAAATGGTGCGATGCAACTGCTGGTCTACGAGCAGCACTAAGCTTAATTTCTCTCCGCCCTTTCAACACATCGCTCAATCCTGTAGAGGCCACCTTCAGGTGGCCTCTTCTTCCCACTGATCAGCCTTCAACAATTTGCCTCCCAGGAAAATCCCCCTCAGAAACGATTTCTCCCCCAGCCCGCACTGTGGCACTATCACGTCATTTGAATTGAGGCTACTACCCGGAGAATTGAGAAGCCATATAATGGAAAATACCACCGCACAACCATTGTCCGACGTAAGCGCAGCACAAAAAACTCAGACCGGAGCATTGATCACCCTGACCTCCCTCTTTTTCATGTGGGGGTTTGTCACGGTGCTGAACGACATTGTCTCCCCGCATCTGCAGTCCATTTTCAATCTGAGTTACAAGCAGGCCAGCCTGGTACAAGTGGCCTTCTTTTTCGCCTACTTCATCTTTTCCATCCCCGCGGCAAAACTCATCGACAATACCGGCTACAAGACCTCCATCGTGGTCGGCCTGGTGACCACGGGGATTGGCGCGTTCCTGTTCATCCCGGCCGGCAGTGCAGCGTCTTACCCGCTATTCCTTGGTGCCCTGATGGTGTTGGCCGCGGGTATCACCGTGCTTCAGGTTGCCGCCAATCCCTACGTGGCTGTCCTCGGCCCGCCAAAGACCGCGTCCAGCCGGTTGAACCTCACCCAGGCTTTCAATTCCCTCGGCACCACGGTCGGCCCCTGGATCGGGGGCATGTTTATCCTGACGACCACCGCGAAAAGTAGCGATGATCTCAAGTTGCTATCCGCGCAAGCGCTGCAAGCCTATAAAGTGGAGCAAGCTTCATCGGTCAAGACGCCGTATCTGTTAATCGGCCTTCTCCTCGTTGCTCTTGCCGTGGTCATTTACTTTCTCCATTTGCCCTCAATCCCGGAGGCGCAGAAGAAAGGCCACACCCCCGGCGTAAGCTTGTGGAAATATCGTCATCTGGTCCTGGGAGTGGTTGGAATTTTCGTTTATGTCGGCGCGGAAGTCGCCATCGGAACTTTCTTGATTAAATATTTTCATTTGCGCGAGATTGGCAATCTTCCGGAGGTGCAGGGCGCAAAGCTCGTCGGCTATTACTGGGGCGGCGCAATGATCGGGCGATTCATCGGCTCCGCGATCCTGCAAAAGGTGAAAGCCGGAACCGTCCTGGGCATCGCCGCATTTTGCGCAACCGCCCTGGTGCTGACCTCCATGCTTACCAACGGTCACATCGCCATGGTGAGTATCACCCTGGTGGGTTTCTTCAACTCCATCATGTTCCCCAGCATCTTCACCCTAGGCATCGCCAATCTGGGGCCGCTCACCGGCGACGGCTCGGGCCTCCTTATCATGGCCATCGTGGGAGGCGCGATCATCCCGCTCCTCTTCGGTGCGTTGGCCGACATGCCCGCCATCGGGTTGCACCACGCATTCATCCTGCCCGTACTCTGTTACCTCTATATCGCCTACTACGGCCTGAGCGGCTCCTGCCCCCGCCAAGCTCCATAAAACCCCCGGTAATATGCACGTCTCATCCTGAGGCTATCCGATGAGGATAGCCGAAGGACCTCAACTTGGACGACTCTTAGGCTTAAGTATTCGACAAAGAGCCAGCGTGAGCACACAAAAAAAAGGCAGGACGCTAGTCCTGCCCCTCACTAATTTTCGAAACGCTCCGTTGCTTACTTCGCCATTTCCAGGCTGGCCAGTTTCAGGTTATCCCCGTCGACGCTGCCCTTCACGGTGACGTGATGCCCGGCATGGGCTGCAACCTTGTCCTGTGCGTCAATCGCGTAGACTTTGTGGTCGGCGTCGTTGACGAAGACATACTTTGCGTTCTTCTCCTTCACGCATTTCACGGCGCATTCCGCGTGCTTGTCGTTTGCGCCTTTGGCCCCGCAGGCGCTGTCGGAAATGTATCCCGTCCAGCTTCCATCGGCTCCCAAAGTGAGGACTGCCGTACAAAGAGTGAGTGCTAAACCTGCTGCGAATTTAACTTTCATGTTTGTTCCCCTCCTGAAATTCAGCTTCTTTTTCGTCCCCATCAGGGCGCCCTTTAGGGTGTCACAACTCTCAAGTAGGTGTCCAGACCCGTAATTGGATGTTGCTTCTTGTGCCCGGACAGCAAAAAGGGAGGACCTCTCGATCCTCCCGATTCGCTCCTGCTCTCAAGGAACTACAGTGGCCCGCCAGGCTTTACTTACTGCCCAGAGGTGTTGGTGGCCGCGGTCGCCGCGCCTGCCGACTTCGGCGTGGACAAGTAACCCGTGATGGTGTTCTTGTTCACGTCGAACACCACGATTTCATAAGGAGAGTTGCGTCCCGTCCCCTTCACGTAGAACTGCACCGGCTCGCCCGCCGTGCGGTCCTTCTTCTCGATGGACTTGTCGTCGGCCAGAACCGTGATCGTGTACTTGGACTTCTTCGAGTCCGTCTTGTTCAATGCGATGGCTACCGGCCCGACGTGCTGCGGGGTCTTGGCGCGCTGAATGGTGAATTCGAAATAGTTGCGGTCGCCGCGGCGCTTCAGTTCATCCAGGTCGTCGTGGTTGCGTGCGATCAGGCCGCTCATCACGCCCATGTCGCCGGTGGCGCGATCCAGCTTGCCCTTCGTTTCATCGAGGTCGTTCTTCACGCCCGAAACATCGCCGCTCAGCTTGTTCACGTCCTCAATGTTTGCTTTCGTGCCGAGCTGCGTGTTCACCTCGGACAGCTTCTTGTTGTACGCCACAACCGAAGACTTGGTTATCTTGCGCGCCCGGTCGAGCTCTTCTTGCGTCACATTCAATTTATTCGTCACGACTTTCAAGTCGCTCTGAAGTTGCTGGTTCTCGTCGTCGGTCTTTGCAAGGCGCTGCAGCAGCGCATCGTTCTGCTGCTTGATCGAGGCCTGCACAGCCTGTTCAGTCGTTTTCCCCTGATTCAGGGCGCTCCAACCTATCCCAATGCCCAGTAGGGAAGTCGCTCCCAATGCCGCAATGGCTAGTCCCACCCACCGGGGTGCCGCTGCCTGCGTCGTGGATTCTTGAAACTCACTCATGGACGTAATCTCCTTTTTTCGGCGATCTCGCCGCTTGCTCAGAAGATGGGCACTCGCAGAACCAAAGTTCGCCCCCGAACTGCAGGGTCCATAAGCCACAGGATGATAATGGGTTAGAGACCATTAGGGGACGCGGCAGGTTCAACTCAAAAAGTCCTAGTACCAGTAAAGATTACAGATTCGAGGGGGTGAACGCAATTTTTACAGAAGTGTCAATTACCAGACATCAGAATCCCTGATTCCGGACAAAATAAAATCGGGCATGGTGGCGGTCGCCTCTCATGCCCGTAAATATTTCGAATATAAAGGGTTGCTTCTGCTGCTCAAGCGGCTTGCGAGTCAGAAACCGGCTTCGGCAGGCCAAAATAGCGGTCCAAGGTGGTTGTCGCAGCGTCCAAAACTAGGCGGCAATCCGAGCAGTCTTGCAGATGATGCTCAATTTCTCCCTGCACGCTCGGGGAGAGTTTCCCCTCTAAGTACATACAAATCAAATGGATAGTGTCTCGACAGCTCATACGTTCTCCCCCAGATCCTGCCCCAGTCCCCCCGGACTGGTATGAGTGACAGTGCAACTACCTCGCCAAACCCGCCCTTGGACCATTCAACCCACTAAGTATTTTATTTTTATTAACTTAATGGAATCCAATCCCTGCTATTCCTTCGGTTGACTGGCACCTCCGGGAAAACTTTACCCCGCTTTGGATGCTCCATGTCCAATCTTCGGCACTCTGGGCTAGCGCAGCGGTGTATTCACCATCTGCCTCAGGGCCGCAATGCGATCTTCCAGCGGCGGGTGGGTGCTGAACAGCGAGGAAAACTTTCCACCCCCGAACATAGGCTTTACGATGCATAGCGAAGAGGTGGTCGGTGAAATCGCCGTGGTTGGGATCCGCCGGTTGTACGTTCCCAGTTTTTCTAGAGCGCTGATCAGTCCGTAAGGCTGTCCCACCATCCGCGCGCCGGTTTCGTCCGCGGCATATTCGCGCGTCCGCGACAAGAACAGTTGCAAAAGCAGCGCCGCAAACGGCGCCAGAAAAATCATCAGCAAGGCAGAGATTCCACCGCCTCCGCGGTCATCATCCCGATCCCTTCCGGCCCCCCCAAAAATCATGGCCCATTGTCCCATCTGCGCCATGTACGTGATTGCGCCCGCGATCGTCGCGGCAATCGAGGTTGTAAGGATGTCGTAATTGCGGACGTGTGAAAGTTCATGCGCGATGACGCCTTCAAGTTCATCGTCATTCATGATTTCCAGCAATCCCTGCGTCACAGCCACGGAGGCGTGATTTGGGTTGCGGCCCGTGGCAAAAGCATTCGGGGCAGCGTCCGGAACAACGTAGAGTTTCGGAACCGGAATGTTGGCTTTCGCGGCCAGGCGTTCCATCACATCATATAATCTTGGCAATTGTTCGCGTGAAACCGGCTGCGCGCCGCTCGAAGCCAGGGCGATCTTGTCGGAGAAAAAGTACGACGCAAAATTTAACACCACGGCTATCCCCAACGCGATTTGCATGCCGCCGCGCCCGCCGATCGCGCCGCCCGCCACCACCAGCACCACGCTCAGCAAAATCAGAATCGCACCAGTGCGCAAGACTTTCATCTAAGTAGCCTTCCTCTATAAATACGTTTCAATACGCGCAAAATTTCAGTCCGGAAGCGGGCGCCGGAAGCGTCAACATGCCCGCCCCGGCGCTCGCCTTCCAATCATCACTTACTTTATTTCGTCGCCGCCGCGGCCGGCTGCTTCGCCGCCACCCGCTCGAATCGCATGGCCTCCTTTTGGCCATCGCGATCGACCCGCACGCGGTCTCCCGGCAACACTTTCCCTTCCAGGATTTGCATCGCCAGCGGATCCTGAATCAGCCGCTGAATGGTGCGCCGCAGAGGCCGTGCCCCGTACGCGGGATCGTACCCCTCGCGCAGCAGCACTTCAGTCGCCGCCGGAGTGATGTCCATCGTAATCTGCCGTTCCGCAAGCAGCCTCTCCACGCTCTTAAGCAGCAGCCCGACGATTCGCGCCAGTTGCTCTTTTCCAAGCGGATTGAAAATCACGATCTCGTCAATCCGGTTGATAAACTCCGGCCGGAACGCCGCGCGCAGCGCTTCCATCGCTTCCTTCCGCGCGCGTTCAGGATCTTTTTCCGACAACTCAAAAATCGCTGTCGATCCCACGTTGCTCGTCATCACCAGCACCGTGTTCCGGAAATCCACCGTGCGGCCCTTCCCGTCCGTCAGCCGTCCGTCCTCCAGAATCTGCAAAAGCACGTTGAACACGTCCGGATGCGCCTTTTCGACTTCGTCGAACAGGATCACCGAGTAAGGATGCCTTCGCACCTGCTCGGTCAGCTGCCCGCCCTCTTCGTAGCCGACATACCCCGGAGGTGCGCCAATCAACCGGGACACGGTGTGCTTCTCCATGTATTCGGACATATCAATCCTGATCATCAGCTTTTCATCGTCGAACAAAAATTCAGCGAGCGCTCGCGCAAGTTCGGTCTTTCCCACGCCCGTCGGCCCCAGAAAAATAAACGAGCCGATGGGGCGTTTGGCGTCCGATAGCCCTGCCCGGCTGCGCCGCACCGCGTTCGCCACGCGAGCGAGCGCATCATCCTGCCCAACCACGCGTTGCCGCAGCCGCTCTTCCATATGCACCAGTTTCTGCGCTTCGCCTTCCAGCAATCGACCGACAGGAATCCCCGTCCACTTGCTCACCAGCTTCGCGATGTCTTCTTCGTCGACCTCTTCCTTCAGCATCGGAGTGTCTTTTTGCACCGCCGTAAATCGTTCCTGCGCGGCGTTCAGCTCGCGCTCCGCTTGCGCGATTTTTCCGTAGCGAATTTCGGCAACCTTGGCTAGGTCGCCCGCCCGCTCGTAGCGTTCCGCCTCCGTCTTCAACTGCTCAATCTGTTCCTTCAACTTGCGGATTTTGCCGATGGCTTCTTTTTCCGCCTGCCAGCGCGCTTTGCGGCCGCTCGAATCCTCGCGCAGCTTCGCCAACTCCTTTTCGATTTGCTTGCGGCGCTCCACCGAGTGCGCATCCGTTTCCTTCAACAAAGCCTGCCGCTCGATTTCCAGCTGCATGATGCGCCGCTCGATTTCATCGATCTCCGTCGGCAGGGAATCGATCTGCATCCGCAGGCTCGCCGCCGCTTCGTCGATCAGGTCGATGGCCTTGTCGGGCAGAAAGCGGTCGGAGATGTAGCGATGCGACAATGTCGCCGCCGCAAGAATCGCGGCGTCCTTAATGCGCACACCATGGTGCACCTCATACCGCTCCTTCAAACCGCGCAGAATTGCAATCGTGTCTTCCACCGTAGGCTCGGAAACCATCACCGGCTGAAACCGCCGCTCCAGCGCCGGGTCTTTTTCGATGTACTTCTTATATTCATTCAGCGTCGTCGCGCCGATGGCCCGCAATTCGCCGCGCGCCAGCGCTGGCTTCAGCATGTTGGAGGCGTCCATCGCACCTTCCGCCGCGCCCGCGCCGACCAGCGTGTGCAATTCATCGATGAACAGAATGATTTGCCCCTCGGCTTCCGAAACTTCCTTTAGCACAGCTTTCAGCCGGTCCTCGAACTCACCCCGAAACTTCGCGCCTGCCACCAGCGCCGCCAGGTCCAGCGCCACAATTCTTTTGGTCTTCAAAACGTCCGGAACATCGCCGGACACAATCCGCTGCGCCAGTCCCTCAACGATTGCGGTCTTCCCCACGCCCGGCTCACCGATCAACACCGGATTGTTCTTCGTGCGCCGCGCCAGTATCTGCATCACGCGCCGAATTTCTTCGTCTCGCCCGATAACCGGGTCCAGCTTCGAGCGCCGCGCCAAATCCGTCAGGTCGCGCGCGTACTTTTCCAGCGACGCGTAAGTAGTTTCCGGATTTTGTGAGGTCACCCGCTGGCTCCCCCGCACTCCAGCCAGCGCCTGAAGAATCGCCTCGTGCGAAGCGCCATGCTTCTTAAGCAATTTTCCTGCGGGATCGCTGTTGGACGCGGCGATCGCCAGAAACAGATGTTCCGTCGAGACATATTCGTCCTTGAACTTCGTCGCTTCGTCGAATGAGCGTTCAAGAACGTCGTTCAACGCCCGGCTCATGTGATGTTGTCCAAATCCCTGCACCTTCGGCAGCCGGCTGATCTCGTGATCCACATCCTTCATCAGCAATTCATTGCGAATTCCCAGGCGCGCCAGCAAAGGCGGCACCACGCCATCTTTCTGCTCCACCAGCGCCACCAAGAGGTGCAACGGCTCGATCGCCTGATTCTCGTGCCGGGCCGCAATCTCCTGCGCTTCCTGAACGGCCTCCTGGGCCTTCACGGTCATTTTGTCGAAACGCAACATAAATTCCTCACATACTCAGTTCTTCAAGAAAAGGGGCTGGCTTGGCGGCCAGCCCCGTATGCTAACTCACGGCGGCAAACGCCGTGCTGAGTCTTTTTCAAATTACTTGCCTGCCGCTACCGCCACCGCCGGTGCTTCCACGTTCACCTTGATCTGCTTCGGCTTGGCTTCTTCCCGCTTGGGAATCGTCAGCGTCAACACACCGTTCTTGTACTCGGCCTTGATCGCCTCGCTGTTCACGGTGTTCGCCAGCGAGAAGCTCCGGCTGAACGAACCATACGAACGCTCCACCCGCAGGTAGTTGTTCTCGTTCACCTTCTTCTCAAACTTGCGTTCGCCGCGAATCGTCAGGATGTTGTTCTCGACACGGATGTCGAGCTCCTCCGGTTTGATGTCCGGAAGATCGGCTTTGACCACCAGTTCGTGCTCGGTCTCGAAAATATCCACTGCGGGCGCCCAGGTGGTCATGCTGGACTCGTTCGAGGAGCGATCGAAGGCCTCGTTGAAGAGGCGATTGAGCTGTTCCTGGAGCGAGTTGGTGTGAAAGGGTTCAAAACGGTTGATTGCAGTTCTCATTGTCATGTCCTCCATAAGTTATGGTAACAAGAGCATATAATCTTAGTGCATTTATGTCAAGTATTTTCCATCATCGATCCCCACATCACTATGTCTTTTTATTTGTTATACTTACATGGAACTTGGCACTCCTGGTTCTTCCGGTGCTTCGCTAGTGAAAGCACCCGTTTCTTTCTATCCCTCAGACCTTGTTATAGTTAAAGTCATGCGCGTTGACGACTTCGACTACAACCTTCCTCCCGGCCTGATCGCCCAGCGCCCGCTGGAACGCCGCGATGCCTCCCGCTTGTTAGTCGTCGACCGCGCCACCGGTCGCCTCGAAGACGTGCAATTCTCAAAATTCCCCGACTTCGTCACCGGCAACGAACTGGTAGTCTTCAACAACGCGCGTGTCATTCCCGCTCGCCTGTTCGGCCGCAGAGCCGGTGTTCACTCGCAAAAACCTTCTCGCAAAACAGTCCGCGAACACTTGTCGGGAAACGTCGAAGTATTTCTCACGCGGAAACTCGAAGGGGATGCTTGGGAAGCGCTGGTGCGGCCGGGCAAGAAGATGCAAGTCGGCGAACGCGTCCGATTCGGCGAAGGTGAACTGGAAGGCGAAATCTTGTCACGCGGAGAATTGGGAATTCGCACCGTCCGCTTCATCTCCCGCAACGCACTCTCCGTCGATGACAACCTGGAGCGTCTCGGCCACGTCCCTCTTCCGCCCTATATCGATCGTCCCGATGAAGCCGCCGACCGCCAGCGCTACCAGACCGTGTACGCGCGCCGTCCCGGCGCAGTCGCGGCCCCCACGGCCGGATTGCACTTCACTCCGGAGATTCTCGACAAACTCAAAGCAAAAGGTTGCGAACTCTGTGAAATAACGCTCGACGTCGGCCTCGGCACGTTCCAGCCCGTGCACACCGAAACCCTCGAAGAGCACAAAATTCACTCAGAATCCTGCGAGATCACATCAGAAGTGGCGGAAAAAATTCGTCGCGCGAAATCCGCGTCACGTCCGGTCCTTGCCGTTGGAACAACGGTGGTTCGCACCCTCGAAGATGCAGCAGCCCGCGCCGCCTCCGCTGGGAAAGGAGAATTGATCGCCGCCGGTCGAGCCCAAGCGGAAATCTTCCTTCTCCCAGGCCACAACTTTCGCGTTGTGGACAAGCTGCTCACAAACTTCCATCTGCCGAAATCCACGCTCCTGGCGCTGGTTTCCGCGTTCGCGGGACGCCAGAACATTCTGCAGGCCTACCGCCACGCGGTGACCGAGCGTTACCGTTTTTATAGTTATGGGGATTGCATGTTGATCCGCTAGCGGCGGATCAATTCACAGGCGGGAACCGGAATCACCTTACGCAGCGCGGTTGCAAGCGAAGCCAGCTTCTCCCCGGTTGCCAGCGCCGGGAATTGCCACTTTAAAAGTTCCCCCGAGAGGAGAACGAGAAGGGAAGCCGCCATGCGCGACAGCTCCCCTCGCATCGGGTCAGGAAAGTTCACGGGCGCTCCCTTTACTCGGAGAGGACGAACACTTGTGCTTTGCCTTCGAAGCGCAGTTCAGTCACTCTGCCAGCTTCGTTGGAAACGATGACTGTGTAGGGTGACTTTTGGCTGCGCTCTTCCCAGCGCCCGGCGGACTCCGCGATCACTTTCTTGCCGTTCAGAAGTGTCAGGTGGTTGTCGTCGATCATCGCGCGATAATCGCCGGCCTTCACGTCCACGTTGCCAAACTTTACCGCGTGAGGAACCGCCAGAGCCTTTGCTACTGGCTTGGCGAACAAGGGAACCGTGATCGCGAGAGCGGCCGCGAGAGCTATACTGCGAACCAACGTATTGCTTTTCATGTCTGTCTTTCCTTTCGACGGAGCGAGTCAACCGAGACTTGTTCGAAACGAAGGGAGTATTGACACACAAGCAGACGAAGAGTAGCCTCTCGATGAAGACACCTCTTCTTCTGGTCCAAGAGCCGGAAAGACTGCGTGTCACTTGCCCCGCGGCTGCCACCGCGGGGTTTCGTTTTTAATCTCTATCCATCCCGAACAGCCTGAAACTCGGCTGCACTGGTATAGACGAAACCTACTAGGCGAATGTTTCGTGGCTTTCTCCAGTTTTTTTGTTACATTTTTGCTCCCTGCAACACGCCTCCGGGGGCCAGGGAATCCATTACTTTGCCATGTGCACCTTGTTTAGGCTTCATCTATACTCATGAAAGGTCCGGAACGCCGGGATGCGACTCTTAGTCCTTACGGATATCCACGCAAATCTATCAGCTCTGGAAGCCTCTCTCACCGTCGCGGAGGGGAGCTGGCAGCGCCTGGTTTGCCTTGGCGATGTCGTAGGTTACGGGCCCGACCCCAACGAAGTCACCACTCTCATCCGCGAACTCGGCGCTGTAACCATCCGGGGCAATCACGACAAAGCCGTTGCCGAGCTCATGCCTACCGACGACTTTAATCCGGTGGCCAAAGCCGCCGTGAACTGGACCCGTTCTCAACTTTCCAACGAAAATCTGGACTGGCTCGCCGGCCTTCCTCAAGGCCCTCTCGAGGCCGAGGGAGTCGTTTTGGTGCATGGCGCTTTCCAGGACGAAGACGAATACGTCTTCACTCCTTCCCAAGCCCTCGAAGGTCTGTTGGATTCCGCCAGCCAGGTTACCTTCTTTGGCCACACCCATCATCAGGGCGGCTTTGCCTACGCCGACCCCGAACTGGAAGTGTTGTCCTTGCACCCTCGCAGTAACGAGACGCGTTGTGCGTTGCGCCTGGAAGACTCAAAACGCTATTTGCTGAACCCCGGTTCCATCGGGCAACCGCGCGATACCGACCCGCGCGCCGGTTTCGCCATCGCGGATCTCGAAAACCACACGGTTGAGTTCTGGCGTGTTCCCTACGACATCACCGGCGTCCAGCAACGCATGCGCGCCGCAAAATTGCCGGAACCCCTGGTTCTTCGGCTGCAAGTCGGCCGGTAATTTATTTTCCCGGTTGAAGCGCACCCCGATGAGGAAAACTCATGCAGGAAATACTCCACAATCAGCCCGGCCCGGAACAAAAAAAGCTGTCGTCGGGGGTCATCATTCTCGGCGTCCTGGTTCTGGTATCCATCGGCCTGGTGCTCTGGTTCGCCCTGAGGGCCCCTGAAGGCCACTCATCACGCGCGGCGCTGCTCGGTCTCTCGGCGCGGATGAGCCCCGCGGAGTTGACCTACTCAAAAAGCGTTCAGATTGAAAACATCGCCCTAAGCCGCGCTGAGAATTTCATCCACCAGGAGGTAACCATTCTCGACGCCGACGCGGTAAACGCCGGCCAGCAGAGCATCGCCGGCTTGGCCGTCACCGTGGAATTCTTCGACGACCTGCACCAGGTCGTACTCCGTGAAACCCGCGGCGTCCTCGGAACTCCGCCGGCGACGCTCGGTCCCGGGCAAAGACGCAGCTTTTCAATCTCCTTCGATCGTGTCCCTTCCAGTTGGAATAGGCAGCAACCTTCCGTGCAGGTCACTCATTTACAACTCGCAGTCGTAAAATAATTGCTACGTAACGGCATCGTTATATTAGACTGTCGCCATGAATCTGGCCGAAGACTTGCGCGCAAGCCTCCAGGAAATCCTCGCCCCGGGAACCTTCGAAATCCGTGAAAACGGTGGCCGCGTCACCTCCGCGGCGCCGCTGTCATGGGAAGTTCGCGGAAACTCCGAAAAGCCGCTGCTTCACTTGTGGTCGGAAAACTGCAACGTCACCCGCCGCGTCGTGGCCATCACCGACAATTCCAAGGACCGCCTGGCACTTGCCGTCGAGCGCTTCGGCCGCGTCAGGCCCGAGCACATGGAAATCGTCCGCCTCGAGCATGCCCCCGGCCCCCGCGACCTTTCGCGCGAAGGCTACTGCGAGCAGTTGCGCCGCATCCTCGCGGAACAATTCCCCGACGAAACCCTCGAAAAAATCAGCGTCGCCCAGGATCTGGAGCACTCGCTTTCCAAAATCTACACCCGCGGAATCCTACAACGCGGCTCCACCCACGTTGCGTTTCTTGCTGTCCCCGAAGGCGAATCGCAGGACGCGCTCGAAAGCAGCCTCACCTATGGATTGCTTTGGCTCGAAAAGTCTCGACAATCCGCGAAACGCGCCGCTCTCGCCACCTTGCGCTTGATCCTTCCCAAGGGAAAATCCGCCGTGCTCGCGAACCGTCTTCGCGCCCTCGACGAATGCCTCGCCGTGGAACTCTACGAACTCGATCCGCTCCGGGAAACTCTGGAACGCGTGGAGCCATGCGCAACCGGCAACATAGCTTCCTGGCTGGTGCCCCGCCGCGAAACGCAACTTCTGCTCGACCGCGCGTCCTCGGCCCTCGCGCCCCTCGTCGCCCTCAGCCCCGATTCTATTCGCGCCCACGCTTCGCCGCATGCCCAGGAAGTCGTCTTGCGTTTTCGCGGCCTCGCCTTCGCCCGCTGGCACGAAAACAGAATCTTCTTCGGCAGCGATTCCACCTGGCAGGAACTTCGGTCAAAAAATCAACCCGCGCTGAAACAATTGATTGCCAACCTGCAGAATTTCCGCAACCCGCTCGCCAGCACCGTCCGCCACACCCTCTACCGCGCACAGGCAGAGCGCTGGATGCAAACTCTCGTCTCCCAGGATGTCACCCGCATCGATATCGCACTCGATCCCGGCCACGTCTACGAACAAGTCTTTGCTCAAGTCGCCGGTCATCACGGCGTGCTCGATCTCTTGTGCGTCACTCGCAACCGCCGGCTCGCCATTCTAGAATTGAAAGCCACGGAGAACGTAGATCTCCCCTTCCAGGCCGCCGACTACTGGTCGCGAATTCGCTGGCATCAATCGCAGGGAGACTTCGTGCGCTACGGCTATTTCCCCGGCCTCGACCTTCAACCAGCCCCGCCGCTCGTCTACCTCATCGCGCCAGCCCTGCGCTTCCATCCCACCACGGACATACTTCAACGCTACCTTTCGCGCGATATGGAAATCATCCGCGTGGGCCTCGCCGAAAGCTGGCGCCGCGGTTTGCGCGTAATGTTTCGTCAATAAAAAAGTTCTGTGAAAACGCTCATCGCCGCTTGCCTTCCCCCTGATTCAAGGTAGAATCGTGGCCTCTTTCGTAGAAGGACTCAACCTTGAGTTTCACCATTCAAATCCGGCAAGCCGACAAAGTCACACTCATGGATGTCAGCGGTCGCCTTACCTCTTTCGAAGGCCAGGCATTTCGCGACGCAATTCAACGCCTGCTTCGTAAGGGGGACAACAAGATCGTTCTGAATTTGAAAGGGCTCGAATACCTCGACAGTTCCGGAATCGGCGAACTCGTTCGCAACTATCTCGCGGTAATCAAGAAGGGCGGCGCAATGAAAGTGGTCGGACTCGCGCCGAAGGTGGAAGAAATTCTGAAGGTGACGCAGCTCTACCAGGTATTCCCCGAATTTCCCGACGAAGAGTCTGCTCTGGAAAGTTTCCCGAAATCCACCCGCAAAGCAAGTTCCTAAGCCGGCAATTTTCTCCCGGCACAATCGCAAGAAATACGGCTGAAAATAGGAGAGGAGCCTGATCTCCACGTTAGTGGCTCTCAAGCTCCCCGGGGTGTGTCCTCGAAGTGGTTGTTATAAAGTTAGATGCGCCTCAAGCGAAAAGGTTTCATAAAAGTTACTCCACCTGAAGTTTTCTTGGAATGCCACGTAAGCTTTAATAAAACAAATACTTACGCCACCGCTCGTCGCGATGCCCGATCAGCCTCATCAACTGCCGCGAGGTATGCAGCGTAAATGGCCGCGGCTTCCGAGCCAATTTCAGCCCGGCCTCTTCTGGCGTCCGGTCGCCCTTGTCGTTGTTGCACCGGTAGCAGCAAGCCACCAGGTTCTCCCAACTGGAGCGCCCGCCGCGCGACCGCGGCATCACGTGGTCCAGCGTCAATTCCGAACTCGGAAATATCTTCCCGCAAAACTGGCACGTATTCCGGTCGCGCAGCAAAATGTTCTTCCGCGAAAGCGCCCGGCTCTGCTGCGGAATATGCCGGTACGCTAGCAGCCGGATCACCGAAGGCACTTTGTGGGCATGCGCCGTAGAATGCACCTCCGCGTTGTGCACTTCCTCCGCCTGGGCTACGCCCTTCAGTAGCAGCACCATCGCGCGGCGCACCGCGGTCACATTAATCGGCTCGTAGGTGGCGTTCAGAACCAGGACTGGTTCCTGCATCAGGGAAGCGCGCCGGGGACTGAGGCTGTGTACATAACGCGCTCCAGCATTCCCCGAAGCACCGGGCACAAGCGCGCCCCCCGCTTCGGGGACGTATCGCCCCCGGGGATCGACCGCCTCTGGTCGTCTTGCGCTCATCGCGCGCCCTTCAGGCTAAAACTTTCTCTGACCGGGATTCCCTGCCTCACGGCCCGGGCGATGGTCAGCCCGGCTACCGATTTGGCGCCTGCTTCGCGCAACGCACGAGAACATGCGTCTAGCGTTGCTCCCGACGTCATAACATCATCTAGCAGCAAGATTCGCAAATTGTCAACCCGGCCGCCTTCGCGGATGACAAAAGCGCCACGCACGGCTTCCCAACGCTCTTCAAAATGCAGCAGATGTTTCTCCGGGCGGGCCCGTTCCCGCTTCAAAAGCACCGGGCGATAGGGCAACCCCAGCCTCCGCGCCAGTGGCCGCCCAAAAAGATCCACCTGATTGAACCCCCGCCCCTTCTGTCGCGTTCGGTGCAGCGGAACCGGCACAATCAAATCGGGGGCAAACTGCGGCGATATCCTGCCCGCCGCCTCCAAAAGCCGCTTCGCGAACCATGTGCCCAACGGTTCGATCCTCTCGTACTTCATCAGCACGATCGCCCGGGCCAGCGCCCCGTCGTATACTCCGAAACTCCGCGCAACATCAAAGGCAAAGCCCCGCTCGCGACACTCCCCGCAGGTCCCTCCGGGTCCCTCCGTCGCGCCTCCTTCCGTCCACGGCTGTCCACAGCGCTCGCAGATCTTCTCCGGTAGCGCCCGGAACGACTTCAGGCAGGCATCACAGATGGGCAGGCGATCCGCCCGCGTCAGCAATGCTTCGCAAAGCCGGCAGCCGGAAGGGAAGAGAACAGACGCAACCGCGCCGGTCAGGGTCTCCAGCCAGCGCACCGCGTAAACGCGGGAGTTCGAAAGGGGCATAATCTGCCTCGTGTACTACTCCCGCTGGATTCTAGTTTAGTTAGCCGACGGATAGGTAATGAAATTTACCGCTTACAGCAACCCCGTTTACAACAGCCCCTGTTCCTTCTTTTCCTGGCAAGTGATGCAGTGCTTGGCCCAGGGCACGGCTTCCAGTCGCTTCTGCTGCATCTCCTCCTGGCAATTCGCGCAGGTGCCGTACTCTTCGTTGCGAATGCGCTTCAACGCTTCATCAATCATGTTCAGGATCGCGCGGTCCGTGTTGGTCTGGCCGAATAGAAATTCCTTCGTATAGGAGTTGGCTGCTTTATCCGCCAGGTCAACGGTCGGATCGTCGTCCGCTTGCCGTCCCTCTTCTTCCGTGCGCGTGATGGTCTTCACCAGTTCGTCGCGGCGATTCAATAGTTTCTTCTTGTAATATTCCAGGCGCTTTTTATCCATATCCATTCTCTCTGACCTCACCCAGATGGCCCCAAAGGGCCATCTAAAAACTCCGTAGTGTAGACCGCCTCACCTTCAGTGTCAAGATTACGTGGATGGCAAACCATTTCGTTTGGTTGCATGTCCCGGATTTCCCCGTAAGCTCAAACGCGCACTCTCAACGAAACGCCGGCGATTTACGCAACTTCCTTGCTGGATCTGCGGTTCTCCTTGCGCTGCGCGGGTTGCGCCATCTTGAAAAAGCAAATCCTTCAAAATCGAATCCACCTCAATTTCCAGGCTCCGGCCGTTGCCGTTCTTTCTGCCCCCAAGTGCCCGGTTGCCAACCAGCTCACCATTTGCCGGTCCTATTCGATGCAAATTACCCATTTTGGGTACAAGCCGCCCCGTTCAACCGTCACATCCTCGCGCCGCTCGGATTGGCGACAGGTCGATGTTTTCCCTCAGCCAGTTAATGGTGGGGCAATATATATGGGATTTCCAGGAACGGACTCGTTTCTAAAATCAAAAGGGTCCGAACCATTTCAGGTTCGGACCCTTCGACTTTGCGGCCGCCCCCTCGGCACCAGTGGGCGTCCGAGCGGGCTCGGATTTTCCCCACAGTGCCGTGGTTTACTCCTTCCGCAAACTAATCGACTTGCCGACGGGCGTCGTCGGCTTCCTCGGCCAGCCCGCGAAGCAGTTCGATGAACCCGTCAGACTTCCCGCTCTTTGACGTATGGCCGATGAACAGCCCATCGTCGATGAGGCCTTGGAGCGCACCCATCGCCGCATTCTGGGTCTCTGTCGGTCGAATGATCGACACCGGGCCGAACTTCTTGTTCAGGAAGAACGTCGGCTCCGGCATGATCAGGTTGGTCTGGAACTGATCGGCGACTTTCGGGTCCGTGAATGCATTGAGATCGGGGAAAGTCACGGTAGCTCCAGTCGAGCCGGGGAATCCAGTGTCGGTATCCGTCAGATGAATCGCATTCCCGGCCTTGTCGTGCCAGGTCTGGAAATGCATCGTTTCCGACGGCCCAATGGACAGCAGAATCCGCAACACTTCGACGTTGCTCACGCGTTGAGCCAGCGAGGGGTAAAGACTGTTGCCGCCCTGCTCAATGAAAGCAAAATGGAAGCCGGCAGTGTTGGCGATGGCTTGCGTGTGAACGGAAACACCGCCGGGCTGATTGGGATCCGCAATCAGGTCTTTGTTGGTCCTGGGAATGGCAGTGTGCTGACCCACGGCCAGCGTTGGGATGGCCTGGTCGAAACTGTCGCCTAGGTCCGGGTTCTTGGAGTCGCTGCGGTAGCGTGTCCACCAAGTCGTGTCCACCGTCAACTGCGTGAGATTGGTTAGCCGCCCAATGTTCGGCACGCCGGTTACCTGGCTGGGCGACAAATTGAAAAATTTGCTGAGGTCCGCGACCCGCTCGCCCTTTGACTCCAGATAGTTCCTCAGAAAGGATTCGTGCGAAAACTCGTCGTCGGTGTTGTCGTCAATGTACTGAGGCATGTCCCCGTCGAGCTGCTGGAGTCCGGCAATATAAAGGGGAGCCAGAGCGGTTGGGAATGACAGATCAATGGGAGAGTTACCTACGGTGCCAGGAACGTTCGCTCCCGCTCCACCAAGCTCGGCATACTGGCGCCAGAGGTCGGCCTCGATTGTTTCCAGTGCCTGCAGGAAACGCAGGATGGCAGCGTCTCCCCTGTTGAGCTTGCCATTGCCGCCTTCATTCTCTTCAGCGAAAGCACGCGCTGGTGAATTCAGCAGGCCCACGCCCATCGTTGCTGCGCCTGCAGCCGCAACACCTTTTTTCAAGAATGACCGCCGGTTGGAAGACAACCCGGCCGTTATCTGCGGATCCTTTTTCTTCATTGTCTTTCTCCTTTGTGAACACGTAATCACGACCTCGCGGCAACACACACTTCACTTTGTGCGGGTCGATCGAATGAAGACTAAGGGGAGGACTGGGACAGGTTGTCATCCTGGCGTCTCCGGGCCGTCATTTATTTCCCGGATCTCGCGAACAAAATAAAGACCCGAAATTGACTTCACGGTACGCCATAATTCATCCATCGGTGCGCTTCAGCTGCTTGGGCGGGTTGTTCCCGAATGAAACTTCAGTTGGCGCACCGCCGACAATCGGATTAGGAGCAACACTGGAAACCCCAGGCGGGCAAGCTTTTGCACAGCTTCCACAGGGGTGTGGAAAGCTCCGAAAAAAGTTTTCTGAAACGCTTGACATATTTCCGGCTTGAGGTAAGATTACAAATGGTTCGGCACTTCCTCAAAAGTGCTGGGCCGTGCAGGGGATTCACAGTCGGGTCTTAGGTTCTCCTAGAACAGATCCTATAGTGAGGCGCCTTACGAGCACTGGGTAAAATCTTGTCGAGCTTCGCGTGGAGCCGCTACCAATTGGCGGCTGTGCCCGGCGCTCGACGCCGGGTTTTGTATTTCATGGGACGTTTTTAGCGGCATCAGATGCTAGAAGCTCCCAGGTCCGCCGCAAGGCGGGCGCCTCGATGCAAATCGGGGCCTCTGATGGGATCAGGGCCAACGCTCTTTGACAACAGTAAGGCTGGCAAATTCACGCCGATAACCCGGAAGCGATTACGGTCGCCCTGGGGATTGATGGTGTGGATTACATACAAGTTCTGCTCGAGTATGTTGAGCAGTGCTGTGGATTACAAGGCGAGCTCAGTCAAGCACCTGCGGATAGTAGCGTCGATAGCCTAGGTACCGGAGCAATC